>ERZ778026.103-NODE-103-length-138742-cov-99.527843_pt1 | contig 138742 bp, 145 predicted proteins | sample MGYA00375756_ERZ778026 | MGnify/ENA primary metagenome ERZ778026 (study PRJEB29350, sample SAMN05389820) | bioreactor metagenome | isolation source: Ammonium sulfate bioreactor | place: South Africa: University of Cape Town | collected 2014-02-18 ... | reverse complement strand
TTAACAAAAAAAAAGGGAAAAACTTCGATTGATGAGTCTTACTTTCGATTTAAATATGTTTCTGCTTCATGCATATTGACATTTGTCGATCATAATTTGATTAAAAATGGAAAGGCATTTGTAATAAATAAAAAAAACAGTTTTTTCTTATTGACTATGAGCTTCAAGCGCAAAAAAAGCTTCGTAGATCTAAAAAAAAGAGAGAAGATAACAAGAAAAACGCGGCGAATTTTTGGACATAAGTCGAGAAAATCTTCGAAATGTTTACAGAATGTCCAATGTTAAGGAAAATGCCAGAAAGAATACATAGAAAAAGTCGAGAAAGGGAAAAGAATAAAGCAAAGAATATGTAGGAGTAAACATAAATGCCTATAAATTTACGTATTTATTTATTCTTTAGAAATACTTTCTTTTTAAATATACAAACAAAAGAAATACGTCGTGCACCTCAAGTTTTTCGTCGTTTTCTATCTATTTTTTTTATTACATCTGATGTTCAATAGGAAGAAAAAGACAAAGGAGAAGAAGCAGAGCCGACTGTAAAAAAAAAGAAGAGAAAAAAATGGCAGAGAAAGAGAAAGAAAGAGAAAAAGAAGACCGATAACGATAAAAAGTAATTCTGGTAATATTACTGGAGGAACGGGACGTTGAGAATAGAAGAGAAAAAATACTGACGAACAGATGGAATGAGATCGACTGAATAACAGGAAAAAAAGAAGGAAAGGACGGACAGACAGAGTAGAAAGAAGAAAAGAAAAATGTTTGCTATGATTCAATCATTTACGGTACCTTTTCCAATTGACAGAGGAAGTAAAAACTTTTCATCTCACAGTAAACTCTTATATTTGACAAGAATTTGTTTTCATCATGAGAAAAAGAACACTAACAGTATATATGCTACTATTTGATGAAAAATTTAATCTTTTCTATTTGATTTCTTTTACGTGTGTCGTTTGGTTGAGTAACAGATGAAAACTAGAAATTAATCAAAATACAACAAAAGAAAAAGATCAATTTTGCTCTTGAGATCACACAACACATTAAATGTCAAAAAGATAATCTCTTTTACCATTGGATTTAGTCCAACCAAATCTGTTTTACGCAAGAGAGAGAAAACGTAACGTACCTAAGACAAAAAGAAAAACAAAAGAATATTTTCTTTTTTATTAAATTTAATCATTTGATGAGAATAAAAATAAATATTTAATCGATACGATAATATTCAATTTAAATCGATTAATATCTTACTTGCTGAGATGTCGCACATGTCCTACAGACGGATCAGTTTTAGTATACTCATTACTTTCGCAGCCTGACTATGCGTGCTTAGAATTGTTTTCTTTAATAAAAGCGATACTTGTTTTTACTGTTGTCCTCAGAGAAAAGTCCGTCAATACTACCATTGCGTTCTTTTTCCTTCGTTTATTTGAAAATAAAAATCATTTCTTCTCTTTCGCCCGTAAAAATAAAAATCACAAAAAAATATATATATAACATTTGAAACACACACACACGCGCGCGCGAGGGAAGTCTATCGTTTTAATAGATGTACAAGTTCAATCATTTCTTGTGCTAAATTCGATTGACTTAAATTTGTTTGTGGTAGATAACATGCAATTCGTGTTAACATCGATTCAATAGCTTCTAAACTACATGATTGAATTTTATAATCAACTAATGTTGGCAATGATGCAAGCCATGTTTTCAATGTTGACGATAGTTTGCCACGAATTTCTAAAGATTTCGTCGAGAATTTCGTTGTTGTCGAATCGATATGTCCTTCGATCATATAATTTAATCTCAAACCGGCAATAGTTAACAATTGAAAAGCTAATGTTTGTCGGTCATGTATTCGATTTTCTTCATTGATAGCTAAATGATCATAATTATATGCATAGAGAAGTGCAATATAATGTCGACGAATATATTCATGATCAACAAACATATCCGTTGATAGACGAAGGATTTCATCAAATAATTTCTCATCAAAATTGGTCGTTTGTTCAAATATAGTGTTCAATAAACGCGTGAAAAATAATTGTCGTTGGTTCGATACTTGACTATCGACATCATCGGTGACTAATGGATGTGTATGTAGATCAACAAAGAATGCGTGTATACCTTTCGAATCAAATAATGAAAATGGTCGAATCGATTTCATGCGATAAAACATCAGATAATTGAGAATATAGATTAATTTCTCGTGATGTAAAACCAAATGTCCGTTAGCTGGTTTCTGTTCCATCACAAGTTCGAGTAGAGTCGTTTGTTGGTCTTGTTGTTGTTCGGCAAATGTTGAATGAGTATAAAGATTAATAAATGGTGAAACAGGTTCGAATGATAATTGCGAATTATTCAATTGCCAAAGTTCATCAATATTAAATATTGGAATTTCATTTAATTGATTATAAATCGATTGAATATAGGAATTAAAGAATTGTCGTAGTAAATTATCAAGAAAATCCATAAGATCCTTTTCGTTTAAACGTAATTCTTTGTAACATAAACGATCTTTAGGTATTTTGCCTATTTTTTCAATGAGATATGTTAATGTTGATATACGTGAACGAAGATATGTATGCCAAAGAAGTGTGCCAAGATTTTGTTTGACAATTTCAATTTGAATATGATTGTAATAATCCAATGATTTGATGAATAGATTTGAAATAGTTAAATTCGTTGGTGAAAGTAATTGTTTATTCCAAAGTGACATTGCAACCCAACATGAATAAATCAATAGAACCGTTTTATCGAATGTATGCGGAAGAATTTGTCGGCAAATCGCGAGATTTTCCGCGAATAAATTCGGACTCGATTGTTCATTTGAATTTAACAACCAAACCGGTTGAATATTATTCAATACGAATTTTTTTGTAATCAATTCGATTAAATAATCATGACGATGTTGAATGAAAATGGTTTGAACATTGAATTGTTTGAGCATTTCATCTTGATCAATGTCCGATGTTTCGATTGATAGACAAAGATTTTTCGTTGCAATTAGTCCAGTTAATCGACGTATTAATAAATTCCAATCGAACTCATCATCGAACAAACGAATAATCAACGCAAGTAGAAGACTCGTTAGACAATTCGTTGTTTTGACTAATGTCGTTGAAATTAAATTTCGATTCTGACTCATTGAATAGAAAGTATGGAAAAGACTTGTCCAGATTGAAATCGATTGAGGTAATTCAATTGGCATGGATAATAATGAATGAAGTGCAAGTAGAACGAGATCGTCATGTTTTAGATGAAGTGATTCGAGATAAATTGCAAAATGTTCATCGGCTGGAAACCAGAACCATGATGAAAATAGATACAAGCCGAGTTGAGAGAAATCATCGGCGTTTATTGTCGATTTGATTTCGAATTGATATTGTTGTTGATCGAGTTGACGAATCGGATGAAACATGGAATGAAATTGTCCGAAATGAATACGTTCGTTGTCATTGAAATGAACTTTTCTCTTTTTGGTTTCCATTCGACTTTGATATTCGATTTGAAAGAATTGATAATAGAGATTTGTCTCGTCATCAGTTAATTTCAATTCAATTTGAAAATCTTCTTTCGAAAATAATTTCTCATTCTTTGACAACATGTTCGAATGTTCGTTTCGAATCTGTTCGATATTTGTGTAAATTTCAAGTAAATTCAAAGCATTCTGACAGAAATCTTGTATTTGAGTTGATTCTTGAGGATTATGATGATGAGCATTTTTCTCAACATCAACGAGAATTTCTTCGATGAACAATTTCATTGTCGAGAGATTTAAAAAATCACAACGAAATAAAAGTTCAAGAATTTCGATATAACATTCGAATGAAATCAATCGTTTGATTTGCTGACGAATATCCGTTTGTAATTGTTCAGTATCTTCATTTGTTTCTTTTAACAATCGACGTATTTGTTTGACAATCATTAAATCATGCGCACGTTGATTATTTCGATCACTAAAATTCGAAAACGAGAATTTTTTTCGGTGTTCTTCGAATCTTTTTTTGTTTTGAAACCTGAGGATTAAATGGAATGGTATTTGAAATGTTTTCATATCTCCATTTTCTTCTAAGAGTAGACATTGTTTGTATTGAGACAGTTTCGATGATGTTGATCCAGTACTCGACCAACCGAGTGTATAATGTCCGAGATAGATAAGACGACTGTTTTTCGAGACATTGAATGCAGCGATACGAGCACCTTGCTGACAGCCCCAGATCTGTCAAAAATGATCGATTGTGATTTCGATTTCGAGAAAAGATTTGCATTACCTCGACTAATTGACGTCTTGGTGCGTGTATAACAATAAATAGAGCAGATTTTCTCGATGAATGACTCATCGAAGCATCTCGTGATGATGAAGATTCTTCGATTTGAATGAAACCGATTTCAGCTTCTCGATAACCTTTGAACATTCGAATTGCGATGCCTCGATGGATGTCATAGATAATAATTCGACCGAAACTATCGCTAACAGCAGCAATTTGAAGACCGGGCGAGACGATAACTTTCTCACCGTGTCGACGTAAATCACGAATACCGAATCTAAGAAATTCTCGTGATGAGATTTGTCTTTGTGAAGAATAAAATGCTAACCTATTCTCAAGTTTTGTATCGGGCTCGATTTTTGGTTTGCGTGTCTCGTTTGTTGTTGCTGTTTGTTGTTTCCATGGACTCCATCGACTGAAATCTTCGCTTTTTCTATATCAAATCTAAATGTATTGTTGACTTTTCTACCTGACTGCGGATATGAGAGAACTTTTGACTTTATCAGCAAGAGCAAACGCGACTTCAGTTAAATGCGGCGTTTGAGCACCCTATTTAATTTCTCGAAAACATGAAACAAAACTAAAATACGATCATTTTTACTTCGGCACAATAGTGAAAATTGCAATAAGGATCAGCACCAACGGTTAATAAACGAGTAAACAATGGTGGAACAGGGCGAATCTAAAAAACGAACAAATTTTTTTGTCGATTCAAATCTTCGTAGACACAATATTCATCAACTTGAGCTTGATAACCACCAGTCATGGAAGCCACGCAGAATTGATCGAAACGATTATCAGTTATTAATCCTATCGAAATGCCATGCAGACATATTCACTCAAACAAACACAATAAAAATTCGTTACCGGCAGGACCGAAATCGAACACCTGATTTTGATCTGGAAATGACCATTTTTTAAATGATAATTGCGGAGATGTTGCTGACAAGAGATTAGCTACAACGAAATCATTCGTTTTTTGTGTCAAACAAATGAACATATTTCTGTTTTTTCTCACTGTTCTTCTGCGCATGATCTCGGCAAACTTTCAATAATTGATAAAGTGATAAACCATCGACAGCAACAAGTATCGATGAACGATATTGAATGTAGAGTTCATCGGGCTAAACAAAAAAGCAATTCGAAATAAATAATCGAATCACTTCAGATCTTTGTTTTTTTACTTGTTCAACTAAACTACGAATATGTGATGGAAATTGCGTATGACATTTTAACTGAATCACAGGTTCATCGTGAAAAATCTGAGAGAATAAAAGAGTTCCGTCCTTGAAAGAAAAAATCAAACAAAAGACAATGTTCAAGTTTTTCTTTTCGAGAAGATTTTAAAATTGATTATCTACATCGGTATACATTCGAATGTAACCACTAGTAAATCCAACGATAATGCAAACCCATTCAGGAGAAGATCTAAATACAGAGAGAAAAAAACGAACTGTTTATTTGAATTTTATTCATCATTGTACCGTTTTGTTGATGAAGCAATGGGTAAACAGAGTAAACTTGTTATTCTTTCACTTAAAAATGAAACGATTGAATTCGAATTGAAATATGAAAAAGATAAAATCTACTTGGATTCAACTTCAAGTTTCGTATCGAATTCAGCGACAAAATTTGATTGTTCATGAGACGATGTTCGATTTCTTGCTGAAATGAATGCTAATCGAATTATTTTGAAATGCAAACAACAAAACTAAACCTTTGGAAACAACAATTCGTTGATCGAAACCTGTGACAAGTAGATTTAACGTTGGTGAAAATGCTATTTGACATTCGGATAACCATTGATTAAGTTTATTCGAAGATTTTTTCTTTTTCTTTCCGTATGTTGACAAAAGTGCAGCTGTTCGAGCAACACTTTCCGAATCTAAACAACAATCATTTAGTTCTATAATCTTCATTCGAATTGCAATTCTACTTGGCATTTCATCATCTTCAGTAGCATCGGTATCACTTGTTGGTTGATCATTATCCGTATTCGATTCGAGTAAATGAGGTACTAAAACAGCTCGAATTCGTGGAAGATCATCGATCGACGCTATTAAATTCATTGAACACGCCATCTGAAAATAGAACTATCGATAGGAAATATTTGTTTAACTAGTATTGAGAGGAATATAGCTTTTATTTTCAATTGATGACAGACGAATACCAACGAATCAGCTGGTTTCATGAGTTTCTATTGGAAAATATCGAATATCCATTCAAAAATCGATTCGATAAATCAAAGAAAAAGATTTTACAGAGAAAAATAATTCAATGCGAATCAAAGATTTTTGCTTCCGATTAGAAATCAATCATTTCTAACTCGTCATTATCGACTGACAAGTAATGCCATCTACTTTCTTTTTGCAGTTGTTACTTGTGTGAGAGATATTATCTTAACTAAAAATATGAAATGAAAGACAGAAAACGACGACCTGCTGTCATCATTTTATCCGAAGGATTATATAGTAAAATATAATATGAAAAGAAAAAATGTTCTTTTCCTCGTCGGCTATTGAACTTGATTTAAATGCAAAGACATATAAGCTTTTTTTCAAAACTCATCATCTTTTTTTCTCGGCATCCGACGGAAGTAAAGAAAAAGAAAGAAAAAGGAAAAAGAAGCCGACAGAGTTTAAACTATTCAAAACGATTTATTAGGTCCTTCTTGAAAAGATGTCATCGTCGTTGAATTCTCAGACAACACCGAATGCTATCATCAGTGAAGAAAACGGAAATTTAACTATCGGTGATACATTGAAAATTACCTCGGCATCATTTTTTCAAGTAGGAAAACTTCTCGACTCTTGTTTTCGAATGATTAAATCGAGTGTGATTTTTATAGAATTTTCGACAATGGATAAGGCGAAAATTAGAATATTTAAATTGGGTTTTTGATCCATCGGAATCATTTTATTACTACTGGTCATCGATTGTTTCATTAGCCGTTCTCTATAATACAGTTATTCCAATTGGCCGTAGTGCTTTTCTTCTTCTTCAAGAGCGTCTTTTAATTCTCTGGCTTATTTGTGATTATCTCTGCGATATTTGTTATTTAATTGACACATTTATTCAAACACGAAAAGGTTATCTCGAACAAGGTCTAATTGTTCGTGATCTAGGCAAACTACGTAAACATTATTTATCAAGTCGAAATTTTCTTCTCGATATGATTTCCTTGTTTCCCACTGATCTCTTATATTTCATTCCAAATCTACGATTTCTCCCATCGTTACGTTTCAATCGTCTATTTCGAGTCTATCGTTTTCTTGAATTTTCCGATAAAGTCGAAACACAAACAAATCATCCGAATATCTTTCGGCTTGTTTCATTGCTGACAATGATTGTTATTGTTATACATTGGAATGCATGTTTCTATTTTATAATTAGTCGATGGATTGGATATTCAACGGATTCGTGGGTTTATGATATGAATGCGCCGACAGGAACAACATTAACAACACAATATTTGTATTGTTTCTTTTGGTCAACACTTGTTCTAACAAATATCGGTGAAGTACCACCGCCAGAGACCGATGTATAACGAAAATGAAATCGTTGAATCAATGAACACGTAGAGTTTTTATCGTTTAGATTGAAATTCTTTTTGTAACCGCCGATTTTTTAACCGGTGTTATTGTGTTTGCAACGAGTGAGTTCAGCGAATCGAAAAAAAGTAACCGATTTTGTTGTTTTTTGTCTTTAAAAAACAATTAGTTGTTGGTAATGTTGGTTCGATTATTTCGAATATGAATACAGTTCGTGCAGATTTTCGACAAAAAGTCGATCAAGTTAAACAATATATGATCTTTCGAAAAGTTGGCAAGAATCTCGAACAACGTGTGATCACTTGGTTCGATTATCTCTGGTTGCAAAAGCAAGTTGTCAATGAAGAATTTATCTTAGGTTTTTTTTCTCATCATTTTCGAATTTATTCAAAAACGAACGACATCGATTTATTTTCTTAGATACTTTACCACAGAAATTACGAGTAGAAATCGGTGTTCACGTGCATTTAGCAGCATTAAAACGTGTTCCAATTTTTGCCGAAGCACAAGCCGGTCTTCTTATTGAACTTATTACGAGACTAAAACTTCAAATTTTCAGTCCAGGAGAATATGTCTGTAAAAAAGGTATCAACTCAATTGTCTTACGAACAAAAAACAAAACAAACGAACGAAACTTTTCAGGTGACATCGGAAAAGAAATGTACATCATCAAACGTGGCCGATTGAGTGTCGTGTCCGATGATGGTTCGAAAGTATTTGTAAATCTCGAAGAAGGCAGTGTCTTTGGTGAAATATCGATTTTAAACATTCCTGGTATGAGAACAAACAAAAAAAAACGCAAAATATCCTTCGATTTTGATACGATTTTCAGGAAGTAAAACTGGTAATCGTCGAACAGCAAATATTCGAAGTGTTGGCTATTCGGATTTATTTTGTTTGACAAAACAAGATCTTTGGGAAGTGTTAGCTGAATATCCATCGGCACGTGATACACTCATCGAACGTGGAAAAGCACATTTAAGAAAAGATAATTTATTAGATGAAGATGCAGCTGATATTGCTCAACAAGATGAAGCTGCAATACCGGATAAACTAAAACATGTCGATGACAGTATCGATCTGTTAGAAACACGTTTTGCACGTTTACTCGGCGAATATCGAGCAAATATGAGTGCACTTAGTCATCGTTTAGATATTGTCGAACAAATAGCCGAGGAAAAACGAAACATTCCATCGAATATTCAACTCAACTAACAATTTATCAATACATAACGAAGATACTATTTAGTTTAAATTCTTATGTTGTTTTCTGCCTCATTTTCTATTGTTGTTCGAATGTATGTAAAAGTATGTCGGTTATTTGAGAAGTTAGATAGTATTAAGTTCAAATTATGTTCCAATCTCACGTACATCGATGCGTAATGATTGATTATGTATGATATCTAAAAGACAAATGAATGTGTTGTTTTTCTCTCCTTCTTTTTCTCTTTATGTGCATAATAAAAACATTTTGAATTTAATCCTCAAGAAGAATTATATTCATTCATTTTCAATATCTGACATTCCAACAGATATGCATTTAGCTGCTTACGGCATACCAATTCAGTTTTTTTTCTCTCATTTCGAATATTCACGTTCGTTAGAATCAAAAAAAAGAAAAGATAGTATAAGCGTGCTGATTTCGAAATTATCTGTCGGCAGTTTGGTTTTATCTATCAATCGAAACAAAATTCCAAAGGAATGTGCTCTGCTCTGCTTTTTCATTTAATGAGGACAAATATGATAACAGGCAATCCTCAAGTGTATGACGTTTCTTCGTCTTCTTTTCAAATGAAATCGACGTGTGTACAAATTCGAAGAAAATTTCAAATATATTTGACACTTCTTTGAAAATATGAGCACATACGTTCATCAATAATGCTAATGAAATGAACTGAAGATATGTTGAGAAAAGAACGACACGCGAAACTTGTCAAAAACAGTTACAAAGTCAATTCGATATGCGCGTATGTCTTTTATTTGACTGATTAAAATTTGAAAGATATGAAAACACTTCGAATGTCTTTTCATTTGTCCGTGTTAAAATACGAAATCGAAGGAAAAAAGGCTATTGAGGACTGACCGTTTATCCTTCTCTCCTTCCAGAATAAGCAAAAGAGAGAACGAATCTCTCATCTCTCTCTCTCTCTCTCTCTCCCTCCCTCTCCTTCTTATAAATATCCCCTGTATTCTATTGTTCGTACGGACGAATATAGCCAAAAGAGAACGATAGAGAGAAAAAGAAAGAAAGAAGAAAAAAAAACCCGAATACATATCATCGTCATTCGTGTTGATTTTTAGATCTGTTCACACATAGAAATATTACTTATTTACACAATTATCATCAATCTTATTTCTTTAATCATTTCCAATGGATAATTTCGGATCGACAGCAACTCCACCACAACTTATTCCGCATACAGGTAATCCACTTAATCCCGAACCCATTCCGCCGTTAGCTGCTGAGCCTGAATCAACAGCAACCATCGAAGCACTTGTTTCAACACCATTAGAACCTGTATTAACAGCAACTATCGAAATGAATGAACCGACAGAAGTCGATGGCAATGTTCAAGCACACGTCGATGTTAACTATCAAGCTCATGATGTCGCATTAGCAGGAGCAACAAAAACGAATAGTCCTTCTCAATCGAAACAAGATTTAAAATCAAGTGAATCGAAGAAAATTCCTTTCGATATCGAAAGTGAAGGACATCCGGAGAAATCGAAATCATGTTGTGCACTTCTCAATAAATTATCTCTGGCAGCAGCACTCGTTTGTTTTGCATTATTGCTTTGTAGTATTTTATACATTATTCTTAATCAAACAGGAGTAAGTCGAATTTTACAACGAAAAAGAAAGAGGAGAACGATTGTATCTCATCGTTTTTTCTTCTTGTTTTGTTTGATTATTCGAGTATAAGGCTTGAAAACAAGAGAATAAGGTTTATATACATTGAGATTGAATGTATATGTTTGAACATATTCAAAAGGATTCGCCATTGAACGAATCACTTCGACGATAGATGTGTATGTGTGTGTGTGTGTGTATAGTTAAACATAAAGCTACTTGCAAGGACAAACATAGATTGTAATTAAAGAATGTGTAGGAAAGAAAACAATGCTTATTGTTTCTTATTCTCTTCGGTTTGATTGAATAGAAATCTAGCAGATTTACAATGTTTGATTAATATATATATAAAATCGATCTATTCAATGAGAAAAAATTAATTAATAAATAGATAACTTAAGATACGATTGTTTTAGTTCAATGGGAAATTTGGTGGAAATGATTATTCAAGATTGAATAGTGACTATCCTATTGGTTATGATGATGGTTTAACAGGACGACCAACGGACGATCTCTATTTTAATTTAACCGAACCAAAAGAAAATGGTATTATCGTTGTATTATCTCGTCGTGGTGCGTCCGTAGTCGATATTTTACTTCCATATTACAACAACAACGGAACGAAATTCTATCGTTCAATTGTTCTTCAAGGTGGAAATGAAAATCATTTCGGTGCCGTACGTTTCGGCTTTCATGATGCATCGAATTCATTGAATATGATCGGTCAATTGCCGTCGAATGATCCATTTTTAAATTATTATACTGACAATTGGATGATGTATGTCGATCCCATTAAACCGTATCGAGTTCGTTTTGTTCGCAATTTAATTCAAGTTATCTACGAATTTTCATCGACAAATGTCACTGAATTTCGTATGACAACAATGATTGCAGCACCATCGAATCAACAGATTGTAGCCGATCCAACGAATAATATCTATTTTAATCTACGAGGTTATGGAGATTTGAGTACTGTAAGTGTGAATTGAATGTTGGTCGATTGATTGTTGATTTGTTGTAAATTTTCGTAGCATTTTTTGAATTTAACTCTGTCGAAAACAATTAATATTCAAAATGGTCAACAAGTTGAACAAGATCGTTTGTTTCACGAGAGACAAGTTGATAAATTAACAAATATTAACAATTATTTCTATCGATTCGATCGAGCCGGTCTAGGAAAAAATTATGTTGCAACGTAAGTTTATTCAAATAAATTGAAAAAAATCTTTAAATTAAATACAAAATCTTTCAGTTTGTCAGAAACTGAAACGAAAACAATTCTACATATTTTTTCCGATCATACTGGTCTTGTTGTCGATCCATTCGGTGATGGAACATCGAATCCAGCTGTTCATCATGCTTCAAGCAATCGAGATGTACGTGGTGTTCGTATTAGTCCAAGACAATCACCAATTCGTCAAACATCAGTAAATTAACAAGTTCATGATTTTTAAAAGTTATATCTTGTTGTTGTTGTTGTTTTTTTCTTTAGACAATTTACGGTCCAATACTTGTTGAATATCCATCCCAAGCAATTCATTCAACATGGTGGCAAATTCAATATGAATGAAAAATTCGAAGAATTTCTCTTTTTATCCAGCAATAAGTAACAATATTTATGTGTTGTCATATAGATATTCTCACTTCTATTTCGTTTTTCTTTCTTTCTTTCCTTCTTTTTTTTGTTCTGTGTGTTGTCTTAATTGAATTAGTTTGTCTATTCTTTTTCTTTTTCGTAATAATTCGTTTTTCTGCTGGATTAAAAATAAAATTAACCAAGAAACAAAAGAAAACAAGTCATTTTCAGATATTCGAATAATTTATTTGTTTTCCTGAGTATAAGAAATTGATCAATAAAAGAACGAAAAAACAAGAAACAGTTTATTGAGATTACAAAACAAAGAAAAACTTTCGTTGACAAAACACTGACTGTTGTTCATATCCATGCTGTTGATTTACTGTTTTGTTTTGTTTGATCGATCGCAAATAAACTATGACTTTCTTAGTGTGTATTTTCTTTTCAGATACGACTATATTGCGAAATGTACTTGTGTGGTGGCGGAAGACACATCACAAAACAAATAAGAAAACAAAGAGAAACTTGAAATAATATAAAGTTTAATATGGAGAATTGATTGAAAAAGAAAAAAAAACGAAAAGCAAAAGAATAGACCACCACCACAACTACAAATATATATGTGAATTCATATTAAGAAATTGAGATTGAGAGAGAAAACGAAGATTATTGAGATTATTATTTTTTCTTCTTTTTAGTAATATCACTTACAGGACGTTGATTGACAGTTGACGATGTTGATCTTAAAGAAGAGAAATTAAATATTTAAAATGTTATCGAGAATATTTGATTGAAAGATTTCTTTTTTAGCAAATATGCACGTACTTTACATCGTTTTCTTCTTCATCGTCATCGTCATCTTCATCTTCTCGAACATCGTGTAAATTGCTTAATGTACCTCGACATACTCGAACAAGAAATTGAAGAATAAACTTTAAAAAAGAGAAAAAAGCAACTTTTATTTAGAGAAAAACAGGTCCATTGCAATTTAACTCACATAAAGCCAGTAGAGATTCAAACCAAGTAATAACCATAATAATGAATTGAAGAATCCATACAATCCACAACCTTTATCATAAGCACGATAACCGGTAACAACACCGGTTGTATACAAAACTTTCATTGGATACCAATATAAACGAAATAAGAACCTAAATCAATCGAAAATAGAGAATAATTCAATCGAATATGTTGTTATTTTCGTATACCAGCTAAGAGTAAACATAATAAAACAGCCAGTCGCTGCTGTTTCCCAAAGTGGATATTGTCGTCCATCGGCTCTTGTTGCTAAATAATGTAAAACTTTCGTTAATTCAAGCCAAATGTCAGTTATATCGTGAACAAATAGAACAAGTAAACCAATCTTATGATAGCTAAAGAAAAAAAAATTAATAAAATTTCAATTTTCTCTCGGAATCATTTTTTTTTGTTTACCGTGTTGCATAGGAAACTAAAATTAAAGTCATTGTTAAAACATGATGAATAAGCATAACATAAAAATCCTTTCGTTTATAATCCATATAGAGTGTTGCATAAATGGAATGTAAATAAAAGCCACATTGAATGAAATACATGAGTTTAATATCAAACGGAACAGTCATGGCTGGTGTCCAATCTGCAAAATGACAAATAACGTGAATTTGTTTTTTTTTATTTGAAAAGAAAACTAACCATCCCAGATTAAATGAGGCTCACGAAAGTAATTATAACGATAGTGAAGTAAATAATTGCAGTACGACCATGTGCATGTATAGAAAAAACATTTCCAAGCCGATTCCGGAAATTTCTTCTTATCAATTGATTTCAAATTCAACCAATTAACTAATGGTTTGCACAGAAATTTTTCGAATATATATCGTAGAATAGTTATAAGAACTGCAATGTAGACGATGTAGTAAATTTCACGAATAGGAAAAACAAAATGACGAGTAAAATCATCGATGAATGTTTGTGGAATATGATAATCGTGCCACATCGATGGTCGATAGTACCATGATACAATATGCCAAATGCCCGTCAATAAATCGAAATAGTTTGGACTTTCGGTAAAATTACCTTTTAAATTTTTCCAATCTTCAAGTTGTTCGATTGTTAAATATTTCAGCGACATTATTTTTCACACAAAAACAAAAATCAAACTAATCACAACTGCACTTTTGTAGCTTCACGTATTGACTATTGCCGTCTATGTTTATTGCTTTGTTTCGATTGAATCTGTCTTCGAAGATTAATATCAAAACAACATTCGATGTGTATTTATTTCGCTTAATCACAGGCCCATCATTTTATATAAATATTATTATCAAACTAAAAGGAGAAAAAAAGAAGCTAAAATTCAGTCTCAATTTGGAAGTCTAAGTCAAGAAACTCATGCATATTATTATTCCTACTCGTGACTTTACTTTTGCCTATTCAATTAAAATAACTAGTAGAGAAAAGAAAAGGAAAGAAGCCGAGAGAGAGAGACCGAGGAAAAGAAGAAGAAAAAGAAATAACTTTAAAATGAAAAGATATAATGAAATATAAATGATTCATTTAAAATAAGAACAATCGTTGTGAGGTAGAACGAGAAAAAGAAATGGGAAACCAACCGTCATCATGATCGTGAAACTGATTTATATATGTATATTGACCAATCAAAAAAGATTAACTAACCCTCCTCTAAACTTTAGTTAAACGATCAAATTATTCACGAGACAACATGCCTATGCATTTTTAACATCATATACGTATAAAAGTAGCGGCAACTGAATGAATGAAACAACACTTTGTTTTTTCTTAGCAATGGTGGTTTCAAGATATGTTCGTGGTTTTGAATTTGATATCGTGTTAGATCGAATGTCATTTAGGAAATATTTGCATTCTAATAAGAGAATAAAAGAATTGGATCATTTTTCAATCGAAACAATGACGCAATGTGAAGACAGAAAAAAAAACGAATAGACATAGATCTTCAATTTTATATTTAAAAAAGTTAAATTGTTAGAATAATTTACGAGATTATATCTTGTTTTTTTTTCCTACAAATATTACGATGACTTTTGAGAAGAAAACAGATGAGATACTGACATTTTTCTCATTCATAACATAGAAAGTCGGAAAGTTTGTTTATAAATAGTCTACAATTGCTATTCTTATATGTCAAGGTATACAGTTCGTTTCTTATTACTTGTTAATAATATATTTAGATAAAAACAATTGCAAAAATATAGTCATATTTCTTCAAAATGATCCTTTTGCTTTTATTTAGATCAAAAGAGAATCTCTAGAAGATCGAGCAAAAAAAACTAGATGGCAATCTTCTTATTTTTATAATTGAATCACCTATATTTTCTACTGATTTATCAGTGAATAATCACAGATGGTTTTATTCTCAAAAGAAAACAACTGAATATAAAAAATAATTTCAAAGATTCGATTTATTTTCCAATTCTTAACCACGTTTTATATTCATAGTAATGAAGTTAAAACTTTCCTCTAGTCTAGTTGACATCATTTTGTATTTTAAGGACATCTCTAAAAATAGATCATTGAAAAGAGAAAAATAAAAACAAACTTAATTACTCGGTTTAAGTACAATAACAGTACACCGAGATTCGATTTTTCAAAAGACTTAAAACAATCATCATAGATTCTCATCTCATCAAAGAATCAGTGTTTATTCGCCTCCTTAAGACAACAGATATTTATATGATCAGGTTTTAACCTTAGGTCTTCTAGAATTTCATCTTGTCATTGACAAAATTCTTTTTAGTTTTCTCTTTTAATATTCGTTCATTTGAACTTTTATATTATGAGGACAATTCTCTACGTCAAAGACAATACACGTTCTCTCTTCGGTTTTTTCTTGTTCTTCTTCTTCTTCGTTGGTAAACGGCTGCTTGCCTATTCGTAGATATACTGCACATTGATGGAATAAAATACAAAAGAAATTGACGAATAGAAATCGAGAGAAACACAATGTCAAGACTCGGCACAATGCCAACAACTCCGGGAGAAATAAATAAATGTGAACGAATGCAAAACGAACAATTCTCGAATATTATGCATAAATAATAATTAATGATTCGACTGTTACAAGACAAGATAAATGCCGTCTTTTCTTTTCTACTTTTATTTCGATTGACACAAATCATCTTTTGCAAAATATAAATGTTCTCAATTAACATCATCGCTTTAAAGTCTTTTTTCTTCTTCTTCTTCTTGTCAAACATTTTTCATTCAAATTGTCGTCCAGCTGATCGGTTCGTTCAATTTGAAATTGAACTCGCGCGCACATATGTTCGTTTATCCACGCCATCTGTACGCATAGGTCGCACATTGCTGTGCGCGTTTTTTTTCTCTCCTTTCAATGTACAAACATACGTACACATATTTCTCTCTGTAGTAAGAATTCTTCTTCGTCATTGCATTGACGAATCTTCTTTCTCTACACACATATATATGCAAATAATGAATCAAACACAAGCAATGCATAAACGCTCGGTCGATGCGAGAGCAAAAGAAAAGAAAGAAAAGTCAAACAAAACTCGTTCGCATTTCGCCAACGAACAGAGAATGGGAAAAAGAAGAAGAGAGAGAGAGAGCGAGAGCGAAGAGAAATGCAACTGCCTTGCACATATCAAGTATATAGTTTGGCTTGTGTGTATGTGCGGGCGTTCGAATGCAAGAGAAGAGAAAAGAAAAGAAAAAGTGAGCTTTACCAAGGAGCAATACGATGGAGAAGAGAAAAAAAAACGAAGAAGGCAATGTAAATTGCAAGCAAAATGGCCGTCGTCGAGCATCGACCGACCGAACGCCCGAGACGACGAATAGGAGAAAGGAGAAGAAAAATGCGTTGAATATATATGCGTGTGTTGTATGTTGAAGCTTTCATGAAGTAAGAGAACGAGAAGAAGAAGAAAAAAAGAAGCGAAGAGAGGGAAAAAAGAAGAAGAAGACTGTACCTATACTAACGCCATCGAGCGAGTAAGCGCGCAAGTATAGAGAAGAAACGACGAAGAGAGTTTTCTCGTCAGAACTGCTTGCTGTTATGTTATTGTTGACGAGAACGAGGTGCATCCATATTACCATCACCACCATCACCACCACCACTACCACTACCATCTTTCTTTTTTAATAAACATGTTGGTTCTTTTTGTATGTAAAAAAAAAGAAGCTAAACAAGAAGGAGGAAAGAAAAGAAAAAGAGGGGATTGCTACAATCTATCTTTACGCGTTTCCTTTCTCATGTTCATTCGTTTTTTTCTGCTTCTCTATCGTTTTTATATCGTCAAACGGAAAAACAGCTCAAGATAGTTGTTGGCTAGTTTTCTCGAGTTGACAGATATTCTCTTTCTCGACACTCGTCCACCGACCGCATACCTTGACAAATTTATTTACTATCGATTCATCGATTGATTTCTATTATCCTAATAATTAACTTTGAGAATAAAACTTTGAACCCATAGTATTTACCTTTTTTTAATCGGATAATTAGGAGAAGTAGAAAGAAAGAACATACAGAACGCATAGAGACTTAAGTGAGATAATTACAATATCGTTTTCCTTTTCTCTCTTTCTTGTATTTTAGATAATTTAAAACGCGAATTATAATTTTCTTGTTTTTGTTTTGAGTTTCTTCGATTCATACTCTTTAATTAAGTGACAATAATTTGATTTAAATATGTATTTAAAAAAATAAAATCGAGAGTCAAAAGGTGCTAATATATATAAATATGAAAAGCCTACTTAGATTTCTATTCAAATCAATTCAAGTAAATGTAAGTAAACATTTCTTTTTCCTATTGTTATTTTCATTATTACGTCAAAAGAAAATAAATTTTAAAATAAATAGAAAATAATACCTTGTGGCTAACAGTGTGGTTTTCTTTTTTTGACAACTATACACGCGTATCTATTTAACTTTTTTTTTTCTTCATCTTGCTTTGGCTGTCATTCAAAATAGCGTAAAGTCAATTACTATTGCGAACTACACACGTCATTCATTCACACAATCAATGAATGAATAGTCCCGCCTTAATATGTAGATATACATGTGTGTGTGTACATGTGAGTTGCCTCCTCCCGTGCTCATTGACTAATCAAAATTGTCTCGAAAATAGAAACAAAAACAGCTGACTGTCAAAAGAAAAGAAAAACGAGAGATATTAAATACGCGTGTTAATAAATAATCAAAATATGTTTTCTTATTGTAGATTTGTTGATGATGTGCGATAATATCTCATTGTATAAAACTTATATTCCATCTCCAACAACACCTTCAACTACAATCACACCACAATTCTATCCTCTCGATGACGACGGTGGCGATGAACAACGACCGTATATGAATAACAAACGAAAACTTTCAGGTATTTCACTATGATCATCGATTCGATGAATACTCTCAAATGTATTGATAGTCTATTATCTTTTCTAATGAGCAGATAAGAACAAGATAGGTTCAAAGAGTATCTGCAACTTGTTTTCTCGTGTTCTTAAATTAACTTCGAGTGCATTTTACGAAAAATACGAGAGGAGAAAAAAATGTTCTTTGCTTTTGATTGTAATTCTTGAATTTCAATAATATTTACTTTGCACAAAGTTCGATCAAGTTCTGAAAAATCGAAAATTTAAAAATTACTGTTTTATTTTTCTCAATATTTATTTAGATTATGAAGATAATAATTCGTCATTAGTAACGTATGACCAAATTTGCACACCGTTTATTCATGATGATATTCGAAATGATGACGAAGAAGATGAAGATGACGACGATGTCGACGATGATGATGATGCGAGTTCTGAAGATGAAGACGTAGCAAGTGATGACGAATCAAATTCAACTCATTCATTGACACATGTCACAACACCTTGTACAATCATACAACGACGTCATAGTGATACAATTCCAAGTTCATATAGTTCGCCGATAGTGAAACGTCGATGTACATATTCATCAATGCATGATGAAGAACAAAAACGTTCGGTACTTATTGAATCCTATCGAAAATTACGTGGAGTTAAAAAACCCAAACTTCAAGTTAGTCTACTGATATGTAATTTAATCAAACAATTAGAACGAACATTTGCTAAAACACCACAAATATTTCCACCAAGACAACAATTACAGCAGCAGCAGCAGCAGCAGCAACAACAACAACATGTACAATATTATCAACAACGAACAACGTACCGTTCATCATCATCAGATAGTATTTATATGTCACCATCATCGTTAACAAATGATGAACTTACAAATCCAACGACAACAAATACATCAATATCAAATCAACAGTATTCGCCACCTCATACTTCAACTTACGATTCAGATAAAATGTTAATACCTGTTGGAGATCTTCGTACATCTCATACAATGTATCATCATCCATCGACAACAGATGCCTATTGGCTTGCTCAATCAAATTTTGCTATACCTGTTGTGTCAACATCGGACGATGATGATGTCGATGTATCTCTACAGGATGGTGGAGATTATCTCGATTTAAGTGACAATACACTTGCGTCTTCCTTTTCATCTTGTTCTTCTTCATCTCCTTCTGTATCTTCATCTTCACAATCAACTGTATCTGAACTAATCTCGAATGAATGTTGTTGTTCCTCAACATCAACAACAGCAGCAGCAACATCTTCGTCATCATCATCATCATCCAATAAACTTCTTGTTGATACAAATAACAATACTAACGATGATTATTATTTGTATCAACAACAAACATATCACCAACATCATCAACAACAGCAACATTATTCACATTTTCATTCGCCAATTCATTTCGATCAAGATTCTCATTCGAATCATCATCATCATCATCATCATTCATCGTCAACAGAACAAGCATTTTTCTACCATCATAATGGATCTAATACCGTTGATATCATCACGACAGCATGACACTATCTTCTGGATTCTTTTTTTAAAAAAAAGTTCTAAGCGTATCTATTTGTTGTGCATCTAATTCTCTATTTATTTATTTTTTTTCTCCACTCTCTTTTTCTCTCTTTCTTTCTCCTCAAATCTCTGATCTATAAATTGTTTCTTTCGTCTTTTTCTCTCTTTCTCTCTGTCATTGTCAAAAAACGATAAAAATGTCTCTTCGTTCGTTATTACAAATTGAGAAACATGTTTGTTAACATGTGAATATATGTAAAGACAAGAGTATTGTCTGTGGTATTGAGCTCGTATAAAAAAAAGAAACCTTTTGTTTTGTTTTGCTTGTTAATGTTGTTGTTTGTTCACTTTTCTTTCAATTTGTGCCTCTGAGTTTTGTTTTACAAACTCTCATCTTTATCTTCTGTCTCTTTCTTTCTTTTTCTCTTGATTTTCTTCTTCTTTTTTTTTCTATACAACAAAAAAAACGTTTTCATTATGATGATTAAAAGAGAAGAATGAAAAAACCAAATATTGGTGAGAATAGTTTTTTTTGTCTTTGATCGATTCGAGCCAATTTTCAATGAAGAAGAAGAAGAAAAAGAAAAGAAACAAAGAGAAAAGCTAGGTACTTTTTAAATAAAGGAAAAGGACTGCTCATTTGTTGACTTGTGTCCTAAACAACCGGAAAAACGTTCGTAAAAGAAAAAGAAAACCTTTTTTTCCCCCATGTTTATCTTAATCGACGTCATCAAATGCACATACATATTCATTTACTCAAGGTTAAATACCTATTTTTAAAAGTCTAATTGTTTACTTTAATTGATCTAACGAGTTGATAAATAATATGTTCTTTTTTTCGAACTTATTTTTTTGTCAAAATTTTCTTTATTTTATTTTATTTTATTTTATTTCTTATCGACGCGAAGCGCCATCGATTCTTTAGTCTAATCTATTGGATGGTTTGTCTTGGTCTTATTGACAGAGTCCCGTGTTTTCGCTACCTTCCTTCCTTTGCTCTCTTTCGTATACATACACAATCATACGCATACAGACATATCCACGTTAAGGAGAGAAGAAAAAAAAAGGACATAGCAAAAAGAAAAGAGAGGAGAGAGACAGAGAGACAGAGAGAAATAGAGCAAGCAATAGAGGAAAATCTGTCAACAACAGAACAACAGCAACAATCAAATAACTCGACGTCGACGTCGACATCGACAAATTAATCGTTTGCGTATTATAGTCTTGTTTCAACTAACTAACTAGTTAACTTAGAAATAAACCTTCATTTTGTTTTAGATTTTTTTGTTATTTTGTATTGTACTGTATTGTATTGTGTTCTAGACGATGTTATATCACCGGTGACTCATTGTCTTGTCCTTTTTTTTTCAACAAAACAAAAAAAAAATGCCAGTCTATGGCCATTGATCATGGCTATATATCACGTATCGCAACTTAAACCTAATGAAATTTCAGCTAATTTACGATCTGGTACATTTGCTTTGAAATGGCCAGAAGAAGCAAGTAAACCTGTGGTAATAAATTATTCAGATAAATCAATTTCTTATTCATTAACACAAACCTATATGATTCATCTAGATTCCAATAGCTGTTAATCTTTCAGTGGATATCAAAGGTTTTTATTTAATCTGCTTAAATAAAGTCACTAAAGTACGTGTTCATTTCAACGATTAAAAACAAAAACGACTCTCCTTAAAATAAAGGTTACGTATATGTACTCATTTGATTTTGTTTGTCTATTCAAGGAAAACGAATGTTTTGATATATCATTAATTCATGATACTCGAACGGGTTCGGAAGCATCATTACCTCGAGTAAAATACTCAATTAAACGTCGTCATATTGATTTTTTACTTTTTTGTTCAGGGTGCTAATGAATGTGAACAAGTCAATATTGGTACACTCGATGTGCCACTTGCATCCAAATGGTTAACAATCTATTATGGCAATTCCTATATACCTGAACGTGATCTACGTGTCATTCATTTTTGTTTTCAATCGCCTGTTGTTGCACGCGAATGGACCGAAGAATTATTTCGCTATGGACACAATCCACTGCTACGAAATCTTTCGAGTTTAGAATGTTTAGAAAAATTCCATTCGAGAATTATCCATGGACTTGTTGACGATCGATTCGATAAGAAAGCCATACCTGTTCGAAAGTAATTCTCAACGATTCTTTCGATCAGCATAGAGAAAAACCCGTTGTTTTTTGTTTTTTTTTCTAGTTTAATTCAATTCTTATGCAAAAACAGTCGTGATGCAAGCAAAGAGATTAAAATCTTAAGAGCATTAGAATACCTCGAATTACCATGTCGACCAGTAAAAAAACAAATGACTAAACAATTGTTTCTGATTTAAATCTTCATTATTTATTACTTTTCTAGGAAACAGTTATTGATCCTGATCAATTTACATTTAATAAATTTATTCAATTCTATATGCAATTAATGGAACGTAATGAAATTGATAAATTATTTGATACAACGTAAGAATTTCTTTTTTTTTATTTCTTCAAATAAATTAAAATATGTAATTAATAATGTACAGACGAGCGGAAAACTTTGTAGAAGAAGGTGTTTTGGCCATGTTGCCGTAAGGATAATTTATTGAATTGAAATCGATTAAATTTATTTTGTTGCCTCGCATGTTGTGTCTGTCTAGTTTTCAGCTCATTAGCATGATATTTCCTTGTTTCCTCTCTCGACTTTCCCTTTAAATTTTATGTCACCTTCCATTGATTCCTCTTGTTCGTACTAAAATATTTGAATACGAAATGTTTTTTATGAATTTTTATTTTATTCTTAGTGGTGGTCGACGTCGACGACATTTAGAATGGGAAAAAATGCGAGATTTTATTATGAAACAGAATGATGCCATTGGAAATGCGTTTGGCATGGATTATTATGATCAAAAAGCGAAAGATTTAGTTAAAAAATATGCACAGCATGAAAAATATTTTCTTGAAAAAGGTTCAAAATTGTTTGTTTTTTGTTTTCTAATTTTAATCGATATTACTTTGTTTTTCAAGTAATGTCAGTCGAGTCATTTCTTTGCTATTTACTTGGCATCGATAATTTAATTATTGATCCAGCTAAATTTGACCTTTTCATGGAAATGGATAAGCCGTTAGCACATTATTTTATTTCATCATCTCATAATACATATCTAACAGGTTAATTTTCGCCATATGCTTTGTTTTCTTTTTAATGAAAATATTTTCCAGGATCACAATTAACTGGTCGTGCAAGTATTGAAATGTACCGACAAGTTTTATTAACAGGTTGTCGTTGTATTGAATTGGATGTTGTCGATTCTGAGAAAAGAAATGATGAGCCCGAAATTAAACATAAGAATACTCCTGTTCGATCGGTTTCATTTCTTCAAGTGATTTGTGCTATTCGTGATTGTGCTTTCAAAGTTAGTCCATATCCTGTTATACTTTCAATTGAAAATCATTGCGGGTAAGAAAATGCAAATTTCGATATAATATTCATCCTTAACACATTCTTTCTTTGTTTAAGTCCGCGAGCTCAGGCAAAAATGGCTGAATATTTAGTCGATGTTTTCAAAGATAGTCTCGTAACACAACCATTAAAAAGTCATCCGATCGAAGAGAATTCTCCTCTACCAAGTCCAGTCGATTTGAAATATAAAATTTTAATTAAGAATAAGAAACGTCATCATCATCATCATCCAACAAGTAAACCCACTGATCAAGCATTGATTCGTAAAACTGATTCAGTTGTAACAACAATGAGCGAATTAAGTGTTGGAACACCTGTTTCAGTTTCAACAAGTCAATCGAATGATTCAATTCAACGAAAACAAAATGTTCTCAATGAAATTCGAAATAACGATGGACAAACAAATGAAATCGATTCACAATTAATCACTGATAATCACAATCGAACTAATTTGAGCAACGATGATGATGATAATTCATCGGACGATGAAGAACTTCTAACAGCAACAACATCAAATCCAACGAATATTCTCACCGATCAAACAACAAATCAAGATTATGTTATCGAATCCAAAGCCACGAAAGCCATGTCGGATCTTGTTCATTATATTGTACCTGTTTCATTTACGACATTTGCTGATGCTGAAGCACGCAATCGAAGCTACGAAATTTCATCGTTTTCCGAAGATAAAGCACAAGGTTTTATTCGTGATTATGGCAAAGAATTTCTTGCTTATAATCAACGACAATTAAGTCGAATCTATCCACGTGGAACACGGTTCGATTCAAGCAATTACAATCCGTATCTATTCTGGCCAGTTGGCTGTCAAATGGTTGCGTTAAATTATCAAACACTAGATATTCCAATGCAAGTTAATTTAGGTCTATTTTCTTTCAATGGCGCTTGTGGATATCTCGAAAAACCGGCATCATTATGTCAATCGACAAGTTCATTCGATCCCAAAGGTCGAACGAATGTCGAAAATGTTGTTATCTATCAAATCGATATTAAACTAATATCCGGTCAATTTCTTTGTCAAGATCGTGAACCAACGTATGTTGATATTGAAATGTACGGCATGTATGCTGATGCGACCAAACGACATGAATATCGTTTACGTGCCAAACGATGGAACGGTTTTCAAGCAATTTACGATGATACTGATGTTGAATCGGGAGAATTTCCAATACGATTTTCGAAAGTTATTCTACCTGAAATGGCTGCACTTCGTTTGGCTGTTTCAGAAGAAGATGGAACATTTATTGGACAAAGTTTTATACCGGTTGCACATTTACGTCCTGGTTATCGACATATTGTTCTACGTAATCAAATGAATATACCTGTTCAAGCATCGAGTTTATTTATTTTCATACGAAAAAATGTTCATGTCGATGATGAAGATAGAGAACTAATCGATCAGCTTGTTTCACCAAAATCCAAACAAATGAATAATACTAAAGAACAACAACAACAACAATTTAAATTTAAACCTTTATCAGCACAAAAATCACGTTCATTCGGTGATTTTAATACGTTGAAAACCGATTCTGAACAAGATAAAACGAATGATTCCAATGGTAAATCGACTCTCCCATCGAATGTCCCTATTCATCATTATCCATCGACAACAGATATTAATATTCAACAAACAAATGCAAATATCAATCGAAAACGAATTCAATCGACACCATTTGTCGATGCTAGTTGGTATCAAACGCAATTAATTGCTCTAAGTCAATTGCATGACACGGAAAATCTCTGTCAAATGATTTCATTGAAAGATATTGAACAGTTGAAACAATTTCGAAAACGACAAGAAACCATTGAAACGAAAATTCGACGAATATCAACAGAATTTGATAAAGTAAAATTCAAAAGGAAAATTGTAACATTATTTTAAGTTCTTTTGTCGAATAGAAACTTCAAAATGAAGAAGATCAATTTCAAAAATGTCTCTTCCGTTTAAATACCATCATGTATCCTTCACTTCAACGGCCAATTGTACATCGAATTCAAGCTGAATCATCATCGCCTCAGTACAGTGATAATCGTACATCCAGTCTAAGTCATCAACGAGTCATTACCGATGTAGGATCAAGAGAAAAAACAACTCGATTTCGTCATCTGTAAATCATCAACTGTCTGTCTTTTCTAGGAAATGAAGCAAGCAGAAACACGTTTACTTGATCTTTATTCGAGTAAATTTCATTCACAAAATGAAGTCGAATATAAACTATCGAAAGAAGTTCGTTTTTATCTTGCATTTGAAACATAAACAATCGATTTGTTTGTAGTATTACAACGAATTAGAAAAATATGTCATTGACTTTTATACAAAGCAATTGAATCATATCAATTACATTCTCAAACAGTGAATTGTTTTGAATCTATTTTCAATAAGAAAAAAATAATAATCTCGTATTTGTTTTCAGAGAACAACTAAAAGTGAAAGGTGATGTTCGAGTACAAATGAAAAGTGAAACGAAAAAGACAATAATGACTGAAACTGATAGGTAAATAACATTTGAACATGAAAATGAAAGAGGAAAACATTCGATTTTGTAGAGAGAAAATTAATATTTTAAAAGAAAAAATTCGTCAAATCAGTATCGAAGCTGGTGCTCTTGCTATTCGAAAAGTACAGTTTCAATTCGAATTTAACAATAAATCATAAATACATTTATATATATTTCTTAGCTACAAGATATGCATGAACAGTTAGAAAAAACGATTAAACTCAATCTGCAAACAACATTATCTCGTATTCAAGAAGAAAAAGATCTTGTATTAAATTAAACATTTTTATTTTTCAATTAATTTTGATTTTGTTTGTTTTTTATTATTTCCTAGGAAAATAAAAATCGTTTTATAAAATATTCCAATCAATTAAATGAAATCAAACATCGTTTACAACGTGATATCTACGGTCATGAATACACACATACTCATGAACATGTCTCTTCGACACATCGTCCAACCAAGACAACAAGTACATCATTGTCATCTCTTGCAAATCATTGTCAAAATCCAACGAATTCAACAACATGTATAAATCAATCATCATCAAGACGACAAACAATTGATAGCGATACTTCTCAACGCAGTCCACCAGCAAATGATGAACTTATGTTTTATATAAATGAAGCAACTGAAACTACGAAATTTTAACAAATCAAACAGCAAACAACTTAGTTTTTTCTTCGTTCTTCTCATCGGCGTTTTGTTTTACTTCTATGTGCGTGTCTGTAATTATCTTCCTCCTGAAATTATCACTTTGATAATTTATTTCAATCGAAATCTTCTTCTCTGTCTTCTTTTTCTGAGCTTGTATATATTTATAAAACAAACATATTTTGCGAATAAAACTGAATTCCTTTTTTGTTTTGTTATTTCTAAATGAACACCCTAGAAAATCTATACTCCTAATGAGTTTGTAATCGAGAAGGTCTTTGCCATGCCATTATTAATCCAATGCCCTATTCAATTTGTTATGACAGATGTTTGCCGACAGACTAAATCTGATAGACATCAATCAATCGTTCGCGATTCTGATAAATAACAATTCTATTTAGTCGAAATCTTTTTAGTTTATTTTCTTAAAAATCACTCAAATGCATATTACCATACACACGCACACACACGGATCGATCGAAAAAAAACGTTTTTGATCAATTTTATTACAAGAAATCACTGTTAAATTTGACGTAAAAAAAGATAAAAGATGAATTGCTTTGTGTTCTATTTCTTTCCGCCTTTTAATGCCGCATTTTCGTCGCGAATCTTCTTGTATTCGCCGATCAATGTTTCTAAATTGGTTGTCATATTTTTCTGCGATTCAACTTCGATCTAAATTTTAAAATTAAATATTCTTTTTTTTCTCCGAAGTTCATAGAAATTTTACTTGATCTTCTAAATCTCGAATTTCTCGAATGATCACACCGATATCTTCGACAGTTTTATAAATATGTTCGCAATCGGAATGAAATGTGACCAACATTTTATATGAACGTCGAGCACATTCATCTGTTTTTGCATCCTAGATGATTGACTAACAATGAAAGCAGAGAGTTTATTTTCAAAGGAAAATTTACTTTAAATAATTGCCCATCGGTAACTTGAAATGTTCGTTCGAGTTTATCAGTGAGACGATTTAATTCTTTTTGCAAACCTCGCGTTTCGATAATTGTTTTATTGATTTCTTCTTTTTGTTTGTTCGTATTCGCAACAATTTCAAGGATTTGTTTGGTAAAAAACGCTCGTGAATGATCGTTCTTCGATATTGAGGCTTTATGTTTTTCATATTCAGTTTGTAAACGTCCTAATTGCTCGTCTTTTTCTTTAATGTCTTTCATTAATCCACGACCTTTCGCTTTCATATCGTTGATTTCATTTAATTTTTCGTTTATTTTAGCTAAACGATTGTTCAAAGTTTCAAGAAGATTATCTCGTTGTTCGATAAGACGTCCTTTCGCTTCACCCCATTGAGTGTCCAATCCTGTTAATTTACTTCGGATTTTTTCGATTGCATTCTTTCGATAAAACAAAAATAAAGAACAGAAAAATCAGATAGTGATTTCGTACTTGTAAACGTTGTGTTTCGGGATCAACGGAAAGAATGTAAGTGGCTGCTTGTTTTCTAACGGATAGATCTTTATTGATCGTGTCAATTTCATTTTTGGTATCATCAGAAAATTTCTCATACTAAAACGAGAAATCGAAAAGTGTTTTGATTTTCATATTTATTTGCTCACTTTTTTAATTGTTTCTTCGACTTTTTGAAGTTTTTCTTCGAGTTGTCGAATAATATCGTCATTTTCTGCAATTGTTGCTTTTAATGTTTCTAATTCTTCGGCATTATCTAAACTTCGTTTGGCCGTATCTTCACCACCATTATTCTGTGGATCATGAGCATTTGTATGCATAAAACGTGAACGAGTTAATAGCGAATCATCGCCTTTCTTTTTCATATCCGATCGATTTGAATATTCGTATTTAGCACCGATCGTATCGCCTTCTTCGATTTGTTGGCTAATTTCTTTGGAAAATTTATGAGCAATCGATTGACCAGCAGTCTAAATTCAGTTTTTCGTTCAATTACTAATCGAAAAAGAAAGAAAATAACTAACTAAATAACTTGATTCACGTTGTTTTTCTCGCCAACATGAAACTTGATTTTCGTACATTAACGAATCGGCTAGATTTCGAAAGTTAACTTGTTCAAAAACATACGAACTGAATTCTATACAAAAACAAAAACCAAAATCGAAAAGTAGTCAATCAAAAATTTGATTTCAAACCTGGCGATAGTTTATTTTTGCCATTCGCTGGAGGTACGTGAAGTGTCGATACTTGTGAGCGATTTGTCGGTATAAAACCCTAACGAAAGAAAATAATTTACAGATCATTTTCGATGAATTGTTCATACAGATTTGTGAGCAAATGTCGCAGCTGAATGATGAACTGGAACTTGACAGAGATCAAGAACGAGATCATGTGGAATCCATATTGATTCAGTTAATTGAGCTGTTATTTTATTCGATAGAATTCGTTCAAGTGCTTCCCAAGGATCTGAAATCAATCAATCAAACAAATTCATTGGAATTCAATGTCAATCATTTTCTCGTCGAATTACCGAGTGTTGTCGATGCAACAGACGCTGCTACTTCTCTTGGAACTTTTTCAATAAGAAAATTCAATAATCTTCGCGTTTCATTTTCGTTGATACTTAAAAACGTTTGATAACCAATGTCACCTTTGTAACCATTCGACTACGAAACGGAAAATCTCTTTCAAAAAAACAAAACATTCGTTTGAATGTACTACTAATCACCTGACAAAGTTGAGCTAATTCACCGCAAACTTTAAATCTCGTTGAAATATTCGGTGGCAAACGTGTTGGTAATTCTTTATCGCCAGTTATTAATTGTAGACATTGAGACACACAACCGAATAGAGTATTTACATCGAATTCACTGACATTTTTAAGTGAATCTTCGACTTGACTAGAAGAAATCAAAGTGAAATCATTCAACAATTCAATTGAATCAAGTTTACCAGCCAATATCACGTAAACTTTGTATTAAAATTTTATCAACTTCTTCCATATTGGTTTGGTTTTCGAATGGAAAAGTTTTATCTGTAACGAAATGTGTGAGTGAGTGAGAAAAAAAAGATAAAATAAAACAAAATGATCTTCTGTAGTAAATAAAAGGACTCAGTAGGTTTCTATTGGTGCAATGAAATCAAATAGGAATAAGTAAATTGCCAATGTGTATTGTGTTACATATACAATCATCGAAAAGGCACATTTGTTACAAAAAAATTCATAGAAATGATTATCTTTACTCAAATCAAAGGACGACAATTAATTTTAACAGAAAAATCAGTTAATTTACCTCAATTCGATGTGAAAATAACGAGAAATTGTAATATAAATCGAAGAATAAACTGCATCGTGTGTATAACAAGAGAAAACTTCAGTCAAAAGCAGATCTTCCACATGTTTCTATTGAACTATTGCTTGTTTCCTACAAATATCGTTTAGTGACATCTTTTCAGTGATATCGATTGACTACCTTTGGTCATTTCATAAAGAGCTCGAATTGTATTGGCCAGTAGAATCTTGTTTCTTTGAAAATCATATTCAAATTCCATCCATTCATTCAATTCAAATATGAACATAGCGTGTACAATATGTCTGGATCGATTTTTTCTTTCGTCAATTATTTCAGCTTCGCCATGTGGACATTTATTTCATGATAAATGTTTGGATCGATGGATAGTTGACGAACGAAAGAAAACTTGTCCACAATGTCGAACACCAATTACACCCAAACAGATAATCAAGTAAAAATCGTTTGTTTTTTTTAAATGAATTTCAATGAAACGATGATTTTGCGCCAGAAAACTTTATCTGATGGAACCACTCTGTCAAACTCAAATGCCTGCCGATGGTCAACATACGTCGGAACTTCTTCATCAAATCGAAACACAAGAAACGAAAGTTCTCGAAGCTGAACAACGTTGCAGAAAACTCACAAATGATTTGCAAAAAGTAGAATCCATCGAGGTTTTGTACGATCAGTTTTTCACTGTTTGCATTAGGTTGAAGAACGTCGGCAAGCTTTTGAAAAAGACACAACAAATCTACGTCGACAATTGAGTGAACAAGCGAATAAACATCAACGAATGATCAATGAACGAGACGCCAAAATCAACATGCTAATCGAACAATACAAGTACCTAATTCGATTGAAATTCTTTTGATAATAATTCTTTTCGGTTTTCTTAGACATGCAGATCTGTCGAATAAAAAAGATGAACAAATCAAAACATTACAAACGAAATTATCGGAATATCGAAATATTGATTTGATTTACAAAGGTATTTCTTCGATTTGAATCGATCGAAAACGATGAATCTATTTTCAATTCAGGTTTAGCGAGTACATTTAAAAGTGAACTACAAAAAATGATCGGATCTTGTCAAACAATTCAAGATAAAGATCGTGTTATTCAAGAATTAATTCGTTATAATATCATTCTCAAAGAAGAACATTGCAAAATGTCCGATGATAAACAAGATCTAGTTCGAAATCTCGATCGTATAACTGCACAATGCGAAAAAATGCAGCTAGAAAAACGTCAAGCTATTCAACGGTATTTCTCTCAAATTTCAAATCAATAAATTCGAAATCTGTTTTTTTTTCAGTCAAAAAAGTTCATCAGACGGCGCCAAACAAGAATTAATTTCTCTTCGTCAACAACTCGAATCCTATCAATCACGTATAAATCAATTAGAATCTCTTCTCGATCGTAATGTTACATCTGAGAAATCGAAAGTTCGTACAAATCCTTTGATTGACGATGAAAGTTCGAAAGATGATGATAACGATTCGAATATGGTCGATCTAACGAACATACCCGAACGTTCGCCATCACCAATCGGTTTTTCGACTCAACAATTTTCGACAACATCATCAGCTATTGACATTCTTCATTCGATAATTCAACAAACAACAACAACTCTCGATTTGCCCGAAATGAAGAAAACGAAAGTCAGAAAATTAGACGATGAAACCGAGGAAAATCACGATTATCTCGTTCGACCATTCGTACAGAATCAACGAAATTTTCAACGAACATTCAATAAATTCGGTGGACATTCAATGCCATTGACTCGACGTATTAGCCATACATCATTTAAATCGAAAACGAAATCAACCAAATCACGACCTACGACATCAACAAGCACAAGAAACAATCATAAAATTACAACGTTTTTTGATTTAAATTAAATCGAATTGATTTCTATTTATTGTTATTTTTTTTTCTTTGTGTAAAATTTCAAATTGCAACAACAACAAAAAAGAGAGAAAAGAGGATTTATGATAAATAATAATTTTGCTTTTGTTGATGTTTATCTTGTTCTTTTTCTTTGGCAGCTACTATTCGATTATACATTTGTATTTCGTATCGAAGTCGTTTTATATGATCAATTGTTGTCTCTTCTTCTGATTCGTGTTCATCATCGTGATTTTCTTTCGAATATTTCTTTTTGTCAGATAAAATTTTTTGTTTGAGACCATCGAAATTCGTTTGATATTCATAAAGATGAGAGTTAACTTTGTTTAAATGATGTTTCAATTTGGTTAGATCATGTTCATATTGTTGATTGATCGATATTGTCGAACGAAGTTCATGTTTTAAAAGTTTATTTTGTTCATAAAGACGAGAGAGATCTTGTTTTTGATGTTCGATAATTCGATTTCGACGATAACATTCGGCACATGGTTTTTCTTTCGAATATCTTTCGTTATAAACATTTCGTTCCGTAAAAAATCCATCCGATGATGGTTGTTTCATTTCATAGATTGTATATGTTGCTCGACGTGGTCGATCTCTCTCTGTCGGTGGTGAAAAATGTGAACAATCACTTTCTATTGAACAAGAAAAAGTCTTTTTTTTGAAAATAATTCGATGAGAATCTCGTACCGTATTGATTTTCATCTTCATCAATGCTGTTAACTTCTAGAAATTCATCGGATGAATTATTGAAAGGAGATTGCAACGTTTGATATCGATGTTGTTTAAGTTTATTCTTAACATGATCTGACAGTTGAATAATCGGTTCATGACGTTGCATTTTATTTTAATTATGAACATTAATTGTGTGTCATGAGTTTTATTTTCTTTTGTCTTTTCCTCATAGAACACAAAAAAAAGTTATATAGACTGAAAAGCTAATATTTTCTTTTTTTTTCTCTTCTCTCCTCATTTTATTTGAGACAAATAAGCATCCTTCATACACTATCAAACATTTAATATTCCATGCCTTCTTTGTTCTATTGAGAAACATTATTTAGAAAAAGAAAAAATTTAATTTTTTTAATGACATTCGTACGATGATTAACAACGAGGAAATCACGTCCAGAAATAAAACTTGTTCTGGATCTGTGTCAATAATATAACAAATATTTTCTTTTGTTACCATATTAGTTACAATTAAACTTGGATATTCGAGAATTAGATGAAGGTCAAACATGTTTCAGTTTCACTTTTTTTACCTTGCAAAGGATGCAATAAGAATGATTATCTCTTCATCACGTAAATGCGCAGTTATCCAAAAGCGACATCTATATATTTCGATAGGAAAATGATTTTAAAAAGAAATATAATCGATCTATGTGTAATTTTTTGAGAAAATATTTTTTTGTCTATTAAAATTCGTGTTTTTATAAGTCATTATTGGTTTATGTCGACTAGCAAATGAGATAGTAGATATCATGAATGCGGTCGAAAACATACGATTATGGCTGTCATCGAACAGAGACCGCCTTTTTCCCTATTAACAAATCATTGACCACACAACACATAAAAATGATCTACTTTCTCATAATTTCAGATCAATTTTCGTTTGTTCTTACTTGTTTGTCTAACGAAGTAAAAGCATGGCTTCTTCTACAAACGATAATTCCAATGAAAAGGTGCTTACATTAGCTGAAGTAAAACAATTATCCGAAGATAAAGATAAATGTATAATGATTATTGATAATCGTGTTTATGATATTACCAAATTTATGGATGAAGTTCGTTGATAAAAAAAAAGAAGAACGAAATCATTTTTGTTATTCGAAAAATTTCTTTCAGCATCCTGGTGGCGAAGAAGTTTTAAAAGAACAACATGGTAAAGATGCAACAAATGCATTCGAAGATGTTGGTCATAGTAACGACGCACGTGAACAAATGATAGCATACGAAATAGGCCAATTACATCCTGTAAGTTGATTAGAAATCAATCAGAATCTTATTGATTCTCTTTTCGTTTTTCAAAATAGAATGATATTAAAAAACCAACAAAACCAAAAGTAGATTTTGATTATATAAAATCTTTCGTATGTCAAACATATTCTTCTCTGTTCAGACTACGATCACCACTACTACTACCACCGGTGTTAATTCAAATGAATCTAACGGAAATCAAGCCGATGGATCATGGACAAAATGGGTTATACCTCTTGTCATAGCTGTTGCAGCTGTAGTTCTGTTTAAATTGCTCGTTAGACCAACTCCAGACATAAATCGTCCTCCTCGAGCAATTTAAATCACTCATTTGCTTTCATATATCGAAATCCTCTTGTCTCTACGAAGCATGCACGAGATTTTTTCTAATAAAACAAGAATATCAAAGATAGTTTTTATTTATCTCTTCTCTTCTAGATTCTATTCGTTTGTATTAATAAATCCTGTAATTGTATTCTTAACATTACTTTTGAATTGTTCATCTGATAGCTTTTGCAACACGATGGCAGAAGCTCAATTAACCAATCAATTGTCACGTATTGATACGATGACTAATGTTGAACTACGTGCCGAACTAAAACGTCGTGGTTGTCCAACATCAGGCAATAAAAAAGATCTCCTTGCAAAATTACGTGTTGCTCTACAAAAAGAATACGAACAAGCAACATTAGAAACAGCATCGACAACATCAACCTTAGACTCGATGAGTTTCGATGGACGAACGAATAATTTTGCTAATCTACAACAATCACCGGTTGTTTCACATAATCGTACGATGTCATCGAATAGTTACATGACACCGAATACTGGTAGTCCGATGATTTATTCTCAACAAATGCATCCAGGAGAAGTACCACTTACATATTCAAATCTGCAAATGCATGATCAAGTAAATTCGATTTTCTTTTTTTAAATAAACAAAAAATCAATTCAACTTAGACTCTTAATCAACATCCATCGATGTATAATTTACCAATGCAACAAAATCTTCATCAACCTCCAGCTCCAATGATTCCCGTACCTCAACAATTAACCATCTCGCCTTCCGAACCACGTCAACTGTATAATCAACAGCAGCAATTCTATTCACCCATGAATACACCTGATCAACAACGATTGAATCAAAATACTTCATCGATCTCACCAACAATTCCTCCTGTTCAAATACCAGAAAAACGAACTCGAACACGAAGTAAAAAAGGTTCAATTGATTCTCAACCAATTGAACAAATTCAACCACCGATGGTACCGATTGTTCCGCAAGTACCTATCATTAATCTTCCAACTGAAGTACCAATTTCAAATCCTACCATTCAAATAACCAATACGAACGAACCAATCGTTGATACAGCATCGGAAAATCTGATTAATAAAAACAATGTTGAAGAGAACTCGTCTGTGAGTAAGAGTATTGAAGAGGAACAAAAGGATATTGGAACATTAAGAAACGATAGAGGAGAATCACGTTCACCATCAGTAGACAGTAGGAGTACAAAATCCGAGTCGGTTATTAAAGAAATTCCGTTGTCAGGCGATCGACATCGTTTAAGTCGATCGAAATCGCCTAAATCACGATGGCATCATTCGCCATCACCGCAACAACCATCGCAAACACAACAAGAAAATCAATCACTTCCGATTAATGAACCAACTGCTAACTCGTATGTTAAAAAATAAACGATTTGAGAAACAAAAAAAAAACAACAACATATTTGATATTATTGATTTAGTTCAACAAACGAACAGATTGATAAATCATCGACTGTTACTTTAGTTGCCGAAGAATCAGGTGATTTAACTACCAATGAAAACAATAAAAGTAACGAATAATTTTAACTTTTATTTGATGATTTCAAATTTTAATTGAATTATATAGAAATCGAAGATAGTTCATTGAATCAACCGGAAAAACCAGCAGCTCAACAGCAACTCAAACCTAGTCGTTCTCAAACATCATCATCGTCATCATTGATGAAAGGTCTCAGTCGAACGACGACAAGTAATCGAGTCAATCTATCATCCGATGTTCTCAAAGTAAAAATCTCCATTCAACAAAAATCCCATTTCAAATTTTCTCGATTTCGATTAGACACTTATACCTGATATAAGTCTAGCGCCTGAATCGATCGTAACTGATGAATTAGAAGATCGAACGAATGAACAAAATAATGTCGATGAACTTGAACTTTCAACGAATCAAGGCGTTCTTGAAACAAGTGTTGGCAATGGTCTTCTTTTGTCGGATTCGATGACAATTGGAGATTTAGCTGATCAAAAACAACAACAACAACAACAACGAAACCGAACGGTTGTTATTGATGGTGCTGATTCATCATCATTCAATGATGATCTCAATAGAACTAGTTCAGATAATCGAAAGAAAACATCAGCACCAAATCGAATTGCTTCATTCGAATCCAAAACACTAATCGATGGCAAAACGAATGGTTAGTTTCGATTCTCTTCTCGATCTTTATTTGAATATCTTGTCTTCTTTTTTTAATTCATCAAGCTCTCATGGTGGACGAACCAGTACGTGTAAAAGACGCAACAACAGCTCTTGAACCACCCAGTCGAATTTTATACATTCGTGGTCTTACTCGTCCATTTACGCTTCCATTATTAAAAGAACTTTTGAGTCGTTATGGTTTGTTAGTCGATGGCGAACTTTGGCTTGATAAAATCAAAAGTCAATGTTTTGCAACCGTAACTATCGATTAACAATTTTATCGTTCTGATTCAATCATTGACATTTGTTTTTCAGTATCAAACGCTTGACGATGCGCAAACTGCTCGTGAAGCGCTCGATGGTTGCCGATGGCCATCAACGAATCCCAAAACTTTATCTGTTCGATTCGCTCGACAAGACGAAGTAAAGAAGAGAAAAAAAAACAACAAAATTCTTTGATTTGAATTCTATTTCGAAATTCTAGTTTGAATTCAGCAAAACAACGGATTTATCACCGGATCAAATGTCGATCGGTGCGATGGACACGACGATGAATCGTCTTGTTCAAGAAAAAACACCGAATACGAATAAATCATCATCGAATTTACATGATGAAAATAAAACTAATAATAAAAAGAGTTCATCAACAAAACAAACTGATATCAGAGAATGGGATCTACCGAAATTGCAACAAGACAAAGAAAAATCACCTTTACAACGTCAAGTTATCGAAGAATCAACAGACAATTCAGTCAAACCTTCGGAACAACAACAACAACCAGCAAAAGGTTTAGACGATTACTTTCGTAAAACCAAAGCTAAACCTTGTATCTATTGGTTACAACTGACTGAAGAACAAGTATGAATCGAGTCTTTTGGCCTGTTGAAATGAGATTTGTGCACTTATTGATTGTTCATAGATTGTTGAACGAGCTCAACGAGCCGAACAACGTAAAGCTGAACGAGATGAAGAACAACGACAAAGACAACTCAAAGAAAATGCACGTTCATCAAACGGAAACAATAAGGATAATGTAAGAAAATGAAGATCGATTTCAAGAGAACTAATGTTATTTTGAATTTCTTTGAAATAGAAATCTCGTTCGGATAATTCAACATCGGATCGTGCTCAACGTCGATCTGTATCACCAGCCCGAGAAAAACGTCGCCGAGCTTCATCAAGTACATCACCATCTCGACGAGATAATAAACGACGTTAAATCCTCATTGATATTGCTTTTTTTCCTTCTTCTTCTATCAATGAGAAACAAAACCATGTACATAAATCTCTATTCTTCATCTTCTTTTTGTTTATTTGATTTTCTTTTTTCATTATTCTTGCTCTGTGTCTGTGAGATTCGACCGAAAGAAGAAATAAAAAGAAAAGAAACGCAAGATAAATCACAAATTCAATTGATTTGTGTTCTCTTAGCGATCATATATGTCTCCAGTTTGTTTTACTTTCTTTTTTTTCGAGAGAGTATAATCTTTGTTGTTTGTATTGTCTTTTTCCAAAAACAAGAAATAAAGAAAATTTTCAAACCAAAGCAAATCTTCATAATGATGTCTTGATCTTTTAGTCTAGCCGTTTCATGCGTCGAAATAGGACTAATAAGATTTATTTTCTAACAAATTATGAAGAAAAAAAATTAGATTAAAACAGTAACTGATTATATGTCTGTATTCCGGTTCGAAATGTTATTTTAATAATCTTCCTATTTATCGGGTAACATAAATGATCAGAGTAAAACAAAACAAAAAAAAGAAAGTCGTTTTTTGAATAGAATTCATGCTAATAACATGTATTATTACTTCCGTTATTGTTTCTAACCAGACGAAAAACACTTCCTTCTCATGCTAATATTGTTCTTTTAGCCTTTTGAATGTATTTGCAAAAGATCTACTGGAAAACTTCTTCTTCTTCTTGTTTGTTTTTCTTCTTTTTTCTCATAAGAACATCGTCATCAATAATCAATGGAGAACAAAAAACATATTTTTAGCAACAATAAATCACATAAAATATATTTATATAATTATATGTATAGAAGATACTTATTTCTTTCTTAAGAAAACAAATGCAAAAAGAAAAGCCAACAAAATATCTATCTCTGTAGGAGAGAGACTCGTTCATTTTTCACATTATGACTTTGTAAAGTTGTTGTAACTATTTCGTGTTCATTTTTAATTGATACTCTTATTTGTTGAGGTATACTACTTTGTAAATGCATGGTGCGTGTTGTTTGTAAAGTTTTTGATCGTCGACGAATTGTTCGTTGACAACATTGAGGCAAATGTGGAATTAGCAATTCGAACCATTCCCATAATGTTCGACGGTAAGGTGGCGATGTAATACCTAGAAAAGATAGTAAAAACAAATTTTTGTAGAGAAAAATCTCGTGATTTTGAATTAACCATAGAAAATAAAATTGAGTGAATGATTGCAATATTGCATAAGATAGATAATAGCTTTGAAACGTGGATATTTGTTTTCATCTTCATCGTTACGAAAGAAAATTGTTGTTACTAAAACAACTGGACTGACGAGAATAAAGTAAAGTAAATTCAATGTAAATAATAAATAGAATAAACTCTTGGCTTTATTCGGTGTTGTGCCACTTGTTTGACTTGTTTGAGCTGAACGACGTGTACGAAATAAACGTCGTTGTTGATAATAAACACGATAGACGATTAAATACGTTCCAATACTCATGACAGTAAATGGAATAACGGCATATAAACAAACATCGATCCATTCCCAAACCTACGACGAAAAAAAAAACAAGACGACAACATTAGTTTTTGCAATTAAATATCAATTTACATGATCCCAAAAGAAATCATATCGGCCACCTTTCAATGGTAGACATTGCCGTACGGTAACAGATGATGATAATGAATCAGGTGTGAAAATATTCGTTGTTACATTCGGAATTGATGTTGCTAATGATGAATAAAAAAAGCGATTTGATATCGATACAGATGATGATAATGATAGGTCTCGTTTTTCTCTTGGACATAGAAAATTCCATTGAGGATTATCACAGATTGAGATAACAAAATATCCTGACTCTAAATTTCTTTTATGTCTATTTATATGATTATTATAATTGGTTTCGACATTTTCATTCGATAAAACTGACGATGATGATGCGTCAACTATCGAATTAATTCGTACAGGTGACACAGTTGTATATTCGTCTGAATTCGTTGATGTACTTGAAACATCGAGATTTTGTAATTGAAGATAGATCAATTCATGACAATTTAATAAGGCTGTTGTTAATAATATACAAGCAACAATATATTCAGCCGAACGTGGCGTACAAAATTTCCGTGCAAATTGAATACAATTCGTAGCTATGGCACGATCAACAGATATGAACGAGAGAATCCATGAAGATGAATGTTGAGACCAATAGGTTATAAATGTATGCAAACGACATGTTATTGGATTGAGATTTCGCAATGAAAATGCGCCATTATATTCAATTGTAAGGAAAAGATCAAGTAAACCCGAATAGAGCACTAATAAATCAGTCAAGGATAATAATGCGAGATAGCGAAATGTCGATGATTTACGTAATGTGCCATGAGAAAAAATGACAAACGAAAGTATATTACCGAACGTGCCGACGATGAGAAGAAAGATTGCGCCATATCGAATTAAATAGGGATCGAAACCGAACACAGGTTCTAAAGATTTAGAAGAGGTCGACGATTGATTTGTGGTCATTTCATCGTCTGTTCATATATAGAAGAAAAAAGATAAAAATAATCTTTTGAAATTTAATTGTGATCTTATGATGCATAATCTATTTGTTTAAATAAATGAAATTTTCTCGATTATTTTCATAATGTGTCGAATCACTTACTCATATTGGCTTCGGCAATTGGGTTGACCATGCGTAAATCATCGTAGCTCATCATATGCCGAATTCGATTATGTACGGAACATCGATTGGAGATACTTTGTCAGACTATGCTAGCTCGATTTCTTTTTTTTTTCTTTGTCTATTCCATTCATGTTACTCTCGCTTCTCTTTCTTTCTTTCTTTCTTTCTTAGTTTTTTTTTTCGTATATATCTACATATCTTTTTCTTCTTTTGCTTCTCCTCCTCCTACTGCTCCTCGCGTCTTCATCTTCAATGAGGAAGTAGTTTCACAACGCGACAAAAAAAATCGTTTTTCTATCCTATCAATAAGAGAGGCTCCTATAAACATACTCACACCACCCACAAATATATTTATATAACAGCTGTGTCAAAATTTTCTAGTAAAATGAAACATTTTCTTTTTTTTTTTGTTCTTCTATACTTTACTCACCTAATTACTTCTGGTTTAAAACGGAAATCACAAGGTGACTGTGTCGTAGTTATTTTCAAACTAATTGACGTTATACAGAGATAAATTTCTTAAACAAATAGTAAATAAGGTCAATGTTTATATATATCTACGTATCTTCTGTTAATAATTAATGAAACAGAATCTCTTGAATGAGTTCGAGCTCTCTTCGTTTTTGTGTTGTTTATACATTTGATATTTCCTTTCTTGCATATTCAATAGCAGAAAAAGATTGGTTCTTCAATGTTATCTGTTTTTTTTTGTCAAATAATAAGTTATTGTTTACTTGACAATTGTCTATCAAAAGAGAAGAAGAAGAAAAAAGAAAGGAAAATTATTCAAGCATGCGCACATATTCGTATTCAATCATTTATAAAAAAATCAAAAATAAAGCTTATTAGACAGTTCATAAAAAGTGTATATATATAACATGATCTCATTTATTGATCTATTACGTTTATTGAAATTGATTATCAATTTATTAGACATTAAAAAAGGATTTAAGACAAAGATAAAATTTGAATATTCTTTGTTGGCTAAGTATATTTCTGTCTGTCTGTCTGTCTGTCGTTTTGTTTTGTTTTCTTTCTTCATTTATTCTAGTCAGTATTTTTGCGCTTAGCCCTATCTTTTCTTTCTTCTGCATCATTGCAATTCATCTAGCACGAGGCTACGGGTTTAATTTAATGGTGATAAAACTAATGATATGCAAGTTATTTAATAGACGAAATAGGAATGATTATTTATTGATAGTTTGTTTTTCTCTCCACATAATAATATTTGTTCATTGCCTTTTTTTTCCTAATCATATATATATATTTGCTGATAAAGGAGAGAGAGAGAGAAAAAATAAATATTGATAGATAATGAGATTTAATCGATAAATAACGAAGAAAATAAACATAATTTATTTAACTGAAAATGATTAAATGAATAAATAATAGATGCAAAAATGAAAATAAAATATATTAAGAAAACCGTTAAAAACTTGTTGTTTTTTCACAACTAATGGTGACAGTTGATGTCTCATTTCGAGCGGATAATCAAATAATATAAAATGTTTATTACAAAATATAGAGGAAGAAAAAAAATAGAGAGGAAGAGTAGAAACGAAATCGGGCTCCAGCATGAGAAAGCGAAGAAGGATGAAAATAAAAAGATGGCACTTCACTCAAGTAGAAACGGTCGATCAAATTTAAAAAGCTACTTCGAACATTAAAAGGAAATGTGCCACTTTTCATCCTTGACTTGTTCCTTTTCATTCGCATTCAGTGTTCTAATTTTTTCGAGTTTACAAAGTATAGCTAATGTTATCAAACAAGCACAAAAAACACACTCACTTTGCTCTTGACGCATCGAGTTCTCTGTCGAAACCAGACGTTCGTTTCTGTTAGTTTTGATCGAATTACATTACATATACTAAAAACATTCTACTATGAGTTCTGTCGATGAAAATGCAACAGCCGTAGAGACTAGAACTCAGAATTTCTTGAATAAAAAAAAGAAAAGCGAAAGCAAGAAAGACAGAGAAATAGAGAAACAGAGAGAGAGACCAAAAAGGAGAGAAAACTGAAGGAAGTTTTCTTCTCTTTATATTAGTGATGCTTTTGCTTCCTTTCAACATCATCACAGCTTTTCTGACGCTACGAACAACTCAACGGAAACAATCAAAGAAGGCAACCACACGAGCAATGCTAATATTCATGCTGTCGAAGACGAAAGAAAGAATAAGAAGATTAATCTTGAACAAGCGTGCAATGTTGATGATAACTTGAAGTAATCAGTAATGAAAACATTGAAAACTACGTGTTAAGACTATGCAAAATCGAATAAAATCTGACATTGATCAGAGATCGACGGAAATATTTATCTCCGATTATATTTATATGAAGATGCGAAAAAGAAAGAAAAATACTAATGTTGCTCGGATAAATCTTCACGTTTCTTACGTTTGTTGTTAAAGATGACAGTGATAAAATGATTGATACGTATACTCCGCTGAAATCTTCGTTCTCGACTAATATTAATTCGATTTGTTCGAACATGCCGAAGTAATTAGTCAACAGATAATCGTTTGGACGATTTCCTTCGGTAGAAATGTTGACATTATTTAAATGCATAATTAAAAGTAAATTATACACATAAATACAGATATAAATCGACGAAAACAACAAGATTAGATGACAAAAACTCCTCTCAAGGTCATTAATATATATATAGACAGGCGGATAAATCAACGATTGAAAACTTACTTGATTCGATTTTGTTATTTTTAGTATGCACTCTCGAGAGTACAAAAAAGTACGCGTATGTTTTGAAAAACGAATAGGTAATAATACTTGACTTTTGGTTTAATTAGTAACAAAAGACATAGGCATGTATGCTTTGAAGCGGAATATTTTCTTAGAAATTAATTCATTACACATAACTACCTGACTGTGTTGCACGCGTTCGAACATCCGTTGTGTCTATTGTCGATTTTTTCTATACTTCTAATTCTCAATTGGGAATCAAGTTGAGTTCAGAATATGTCTTCTATACTCTTGATTGAACTAGTTGAAATTAAAGAAAAATGAGTTCTATAAATTACATGCACACGCATATTCACACATCATCAAGATCTCATTGTCTTTTTTATTTTCTTCGTTTTGTTTTCATCGCGTTTTTGTTATGTTATTTTCTTTTCTCAAAGCAGTCGTACGATCCGCATTAGAAATGACTGATTTGCAGAGGCGAGTCGCTTGCCTATGATTACGTGTATGCAAAACAAAATTGAGTTGAAGAAAACTAACGAGAAAAAAATGCCTTTTCTTGTTCGTCTATAGAACTGTCACGAATCATTAGAATAACATCAAGCAACAAAAAAAAAGAACAATACACTTTCTCGATGTTTCTTTGTGTTGTTCGTTATCCAAAATAAAAAAAAACTAGTCTTCTCTTGTCAATAATCATTATCAGGTGTAGTCGTCAACGAATGTTTGTTTCTTAGAAAAAAAAAACAAAGGCGTATTCGTCTTAATTTAAATCGCAAAAGGCGATTAGTTGTGTATGTTTAAGAGCATATGACGTTTGTTTTTTAAACATGAAAAGAAAGATTTGTTAATTAATGTTGCATTTCTTTTTTTCTTTACAAAAAAAAGATTCAGGTGACAAATATCTAATTAATTTAATCTAAATATAAAACATAGAAAAGTTTTCGTGATACATATAGTTTTGGTTGCTATGTGGACGGTTTAACCATTAGAAGATACCGATGATGTTCGAGAAAATGGTTGAATAAATTTGTGTAACGGTACACGAGCTTTTGAAAAGACAAAATTTTGATGAAGAACATGATTTTGATCGTAATCACTTGATACATTGACTATTTCTAAGCCAGTTCGTAGGATAATTTCAAGTATTTCAATCATCGTCATATGAGGAACTTCAACGAAACCATAACGTTTGCCTTCGAGACTTTGTGTCGAATATTCGTTTGTTGCTGAAGCAATTGTTTGTGAATGACCGACGGAAGCTAATTTTTGCACGCATGGCGGACTACCTGGAGTTTGAGGAGGACTAGATGAACCTTTTGGTGATGAAATTTTTGTCTGACGAAGAGTAGAAACAATAGGTGGCTCATCAATATCCTGTTCGTCTTCCTCACGTGGCACAGAAAAACTTGTTTTTAACGAAGCTAATGGAAAATTGGTCGTATTCGTAATAGTATCTTCGTATACAATTAAACTAGCTGTATATCGTTCGAAGATTGTAAACAATAATTGTAATTCACCGAAGATATAAACTGTTGAATCGATGGTTAATATAGATTGTGATTTATCTATGCGTTTTAAGTAGACGGTATCCGTATAATTTGGTTGTTGTGTAGCACTTGATGATCCGCCAATGGATACTAATGTTCGACGTCGAACATTGAGAACTGCTTCGAGATCAACGTCACCTGTATTACTTGCAGACATATCAAAATCTAGAACAATATGAAGAGGATTGGAAGAAAAATGAATTTTTTGTTTTGTCGAGAATAACTAAATTCTACATTTTGGGAAAAAGAAGAAGCAAAAAAAAGAAAAGAAAGTTCGACTTAATTTTGATAAATAAAATGGATCAATGATGCTTCGTGTCAATGGTTGGCAATGGTCGGCTAGTGTCAGCTGTATCTTTATTACGTAGTAAAATAAATTCTTGTAATTTTGTTGCGCTACCAAAATTAGTCGAATTAGCTACGATTGAAAAGTAATGTTTATGTAAAATTTCAAGAACTTCAATCAATGACATTGTTGGTAATTCGACTGTCGTATAAATTTTACCCGATAAACGATCATGATTTTTAACGATATCAGGATCATCATGATGAAGTTTAATATGTGATGTATATTTTTGAAAGATATCAGTTAAAACATGATAATCACCTATTCAACCGAGTTGGAAAAGATAAAAAATTAATGATTTTTTTAAAAAGAAATTAACGAACCATGAAAAATACATCGAGCATCTTCTTTAAGAATATCATTCGACTTTTCCACTTTTAAAATAATTATATCGGTATAACGATGTGCATCTTGAGATGCTTGAGGTGATGTGACCGATAAACGTCGTCGACGTACTTGAAGAACCGATTCAAGATCGATTTCAGTTGTTGACATTCGTCTCGGATTATTTTGTTCCATTGATAATGACTAAATAAATACAATAATATCGAGAATTAAAGCAAAGAAACTCGATGAATGAACAAGCTTTTCCTTTCTTCTTCTTCTTCTTCTTTTAGCATAATTTCCAAAACCTACCGATGGGCTTTGAGGAGTCGAGGAACCTCGTCGACTACGTATGGATATACTTTCAGTTCTCGTCGATGATACCGACGAATCTTTTCGTGCTATTGCTGCTTCTTCGAACATACTCGTTATTACGTATTAACAGACAAAAAAACTCTATAGGTGTGCGTTTGAGTCGTTTTTCTTTTTTCGTTTTACAATTCATTTTTCATTCTAATCTATTGATGTTTTTATACGTTTTTTTTCTTCTCTTATTGAGAGTAATAAAAACGAAAGAAGCGAAACTTGAAATACAATTTCTACTAAGCAGATATCTATGTTCTTTACCTTTTGATTTATTTATTAGCAATGATCTTTTCCCAAAGAAATCGGCTCGTAAAATAATATCAAATGTTGAATGTAAGTATAAAATCGATAGTAGTTCTATTTTAAATATACCCTATTCAATGAGAAATAAAGAGAAAGAGACAAAGTCCGAGAGCAAAATATCGATATTTGATCGAAGAGTAAAAAGGAAAAAAAAGACGAAAAGGTAAAATGTGTTCGTATTCATCTAATCAAGCAGAACAGGTATCTATTCGAATATATAGGTGTGCGCACTATTATTTTATCACATGACATCTTTGTCAATGCTTTTTTTTCACTCTCTATACTGTAATCGATTTTTTTACATCACTATCGTAAGTCACTGTCTACGTTTCTCATGAGAAAATAAAGATTCGAATTCGATTCTCTATTCTTTTTGACTCGATCGGCCTGTGAACCTAAAGAATAAAAAATGAACTCATCAATGTTATTCTTTTATCCATTATGTTTTTTTTGGCTCTTATTATTTATCTATGCTCAAAGGCAAAATTAACGAGATACTAGACTAACATGAATATGACTTTGCAACAGTCCTTTAAATCAAAAAAAAGATTTTTAGTGTAATCATAAACATTAACAATTTTCTTGTGGGAGTAAATATGTGTGTGTTTTCGTTTGAAAGATGAAAGTTTTATGTCCATTTTTTGTTAATTTCTTTTCTAATTGATTTCACACAGTTTTACTTTTGAGACCTCGATTTAATTATGATGTAAACTTTACGTACAAATAAGATCACAATTATACATTTGAGCTTTGAAAATATTGGGCCAAGTTCATCAATAATTTATGAAGATTTTATTCATATTGATTCATATATTCATCGCCAGAGAGAGAGAGAGAGAAAACAAATGACTATAAGTTATGAATAATTTTTCCAAACGAGCAAGCAAACACGAAAATTATTTGATTACGAAGTTTATCATTTATCGTTATTCAACAAATATCTACTGCAGTAGAACGTTTATGTTTCTATTTTTTTCTTTCGAAAGAAAAAATAAATTGTATTTATTACGTGGATGCATCCTACTCAGTGTTAATGACGTGGGGGCAGATATATGACTTTTTTTCGTTATGGGGAAAATAAAACATGAAAAAAAAAGAGGTCTAATCAATAATCATGATCATTTTATTTTTCAGTCAGTTATTTTCTAATGACAGGAAAAGATCGATTGTGAATAATGACAGTGCACTATTACCCACTCGTATTCAGACATTACCATCGTTAATGTTTGATGCGCCTCTATCAAAAGAACATAGGAAATAATATTCATACTCGTTCTTCTTACGCTTTACTCAACTGACAAATGTGGAAGTAGAAAGAGAACAAAAAATCTTGCTTTTTCTTCTTCTTTTGACAAGGACATGAGTCACCAATTCATTCATTGAAAAAAATTATACCTTGTAGTTGAATGTCATTTTTTGTTTTATTTGTTGAGACTTTTGTTATTCACCAACTTAATACAAACTGAGAATAAGGCAAAAATGCTTCTGACTCAAACTATAAATTGAATTACTATTAGGAAAGAAAAAAACACAGACGAAGAATGTCCGAATCAACTCAAGTAAGTAACACATAAAAATCGATATTTTTCACTTAAAAAAATATTTATTATTCTACTTTTAGGTTTCTCCAACCTCGATATTCGCATTACCAGCAACGGATCAACTCGATATGATGACACTCACCAATAACAAAGGTGAAAAAACTCGTTCCAGCTCAACATTACCTCGGCTGAGTCATCGTCCAGACTCTATGGCTCAAGTCGTAGCTTGTAAACGTTTAGCTAAAATGCCAATACTATTTCTCGCTGTACGATATATTCATTCTTTCAAATAAACAATAACAACAATAATAAAAAAATGTTCTTTGAATTTAACATTCTGTAGAAACGTCGACAAATGCGCAAAATTGCCATTGAAAATTCGGACGAAAACTATACCGATGATAATGCCGGTCTATTAGCTGCGACATCACTCAATACATTTACTTTTGAACATGAATCACAAACATTCGATGAATATACCCAAAAAGTACGTCTTTCAAACGACTGTTGATTATATTTTGCTGACGTTTTCGTGTTTTTCTTAGTTAGAAGATGCTTTGAATATTTTACGAACAATGAAACGTGAAGATTATGAAAGTCAAATAGCATTGCAAGTTCTACGTTTCTTGGAAAATCTTATTCATCAACCAAAGGAATGGATATCAGGAGCAAAATTGAAACTATCTGAAATGAAATTTCCAGGTAAATATTCGATTTTACTTTTGTATTTTTCTTTTAAATATAAATTATTTAGAAATGGCAATGACTTTGATGCATAGTTACAAAGAAAAAGGATATCTCGTTCGACGAATTGTATTTGTTCATAGTATTTTACTTTATAATTCTGTTAGTAATTTTACCGATCATGAATTCGATAAAGAAGGATTGATAAGAAAAGTAAATTCAATTGAAAATATTCACGAATAAAAAAGAAAAAAAATCATTTACTTTTAGCAAGCTGCTGATGCAGGTTTTATTGAATTTGCTTGTGAAATTCTTAGTGATTCGTCATATCAAGAATCGCTTAAAAAATGCTATATTATCGATAATCCTGACGAAGCTATGCTCAATGTTGATTTCAATAATTATCAGGTTGCTTTTCCTTTACTTATTCGATGACAAAAACATAGGTTTTTTTTCTTATTTTCTCGCAGAAAATTTTATATATCTGTGATTCAGCATTAACAATTCTTTATAATATGGCAAATTTGCCTGAATTGAAAATTCATTTTCGAGAATGTAATGCTATCAATGTATGTCAACAATGAACAAATGATCACATTGAGAATCGATGATGTTTGTCATTTAGGTTGTAGCTGAATATACAAAACTACCTGGAAATACTGTTGATATTCAATTTTCTGAAACGACTGCTAATCATGATTTTATAACAAGTGTAAAAGAATTACAGGATATTGTTAGTGCAATTCGTGTAACATCTTGTCTATTATTACCATTAATAATGAATGAAGACGAAGATAATATCTTAGCAGCCAATACTTCAGGTAAATCAAGATTTTATTCGAGTTCATTTTCGAAGAAATCGTTTTTTCTCTCTCTCTAGATGTTCTTCCATTACTATCGGGAATGATTCAAATGTATAATCGAAATGATCAAAGATTTTATGGATTTTCTTTCATTGAACTAGTCGATGGTCTATCGAAATTAATGGTTCGTGGTCGAACACATAAATTTATCGATAAAAATCTCGTTAATATTCTTTTAAATATTCTTGAAAATAAAAATCAAGAAGAATGTCTACTTGAATGTGTGTCCAATGCAATATTAAATGTATCGTTCGATGAGAAAGTACAACGATTACTTGACAATCAACGTACAATTGAAATTATAACAACAGCACGAAATGAATCATCAAGTCCATTAGTACAAAAAAATTGTGAAGCTATTCTTTGGACATTAAATCGAATTCAACATCGAGGCAAAGAAAAACAATCATTTCTCAAAACAAAAACATGCAGATAATTTGTTATTTTTATTTACGTAGGAGTAACATCAACGACAAATTCAACAGGCTTAGAAGGTCATATTATGATTTCATATAATCGATCAGTTACAGCCATGTGTATGAAAATTCGAGATCGATTGAAAGTAAAAATTCGATTTGTTTGTTCAAAGAAATATGTTTATTTGTGATTCATATATTAGGCTCTACATTATACGGTGTGGCTTGATATTGATAATATCAATGGTGGAGTTTTAGAGTCGATGGCTGGCGCTGTCGAGCAATCATCAATTGTTCTCATTTGCATGAATGAACAATATAAACAAAGTTATTATTGTCGATTAGGTTTGTATTTCTTCTCAATTTGAATAAGTCAAAGAAAAGAAAATGTTTATTTTTCTTTTAGAAGCAGGTATTGATTCTCAATTCGAATTTTTCTTTCAAATAAAATGCTTGTTGTTTTGTTTTGTAAGAATATGCAACTGAATTAAGAAAACCATGTGTACCTTGTCTAATGCAACCAAGATTTCGACCATACGGATGGGTAATTGAATCATTTTTATGTCACAGAGTTTTTGTTATATTCGATTTTGATTAGCTTGGTATTATAAAAGGTGCCAAAATTCATGTTGATTTTGCCACATTACCGTATGTTTTTGTTTTATTTTTCTCTTTGAATTGAAAAAATCGAGTTGGTGAATGAATTAGATTCGACGATGCATTTTCATTATTAATGCGTGAAATCGGTACAATTCAACGTGACAATACATTCAAAAGCAATTCTTCAAGTCACAAACTCGATGACATACCACACTCGCCACACGGTACTAGCATATCAATGATGAATAATATCGATGATTTAACAGGTAACAATCAATATTCTCGGTATTTCTTTTAGAAATTTGATTTTTTTCTAGATGAAACCAAACAAATTTCTTCAGGCGATTCGTCATATACGAATGTGAATAAAATCTCAGATTGGAATGTGAATGATGTCAAACAATGGCTCGACCGTATTGGATTATCAAAGTATTGAATAGAAAACAAAAAAAAAGACTTGGTTTCATATTTTCATTCTATAATTTTAGTTTACAACGAGCTTTTCTTAATATTGATGGTAAATTATTAGGTCGTCTCTATCAAATGAAACAAATCGCTGCTGATTCTTATTATAAATTTATTGATAAATATTTCGATCGTATACAAATAGCACGAATGAGTGATATATTAAAGTTCGATTATGAACTTGACAAGATTTTTCAGTAAAATCAAAAATTTTCTACACATTGTTCTGTTGATTTATTGTAATTATATCTAAATATATCATATATTGTTCATTGTCTTTGTCTAGTTTTAATAAAAAATTGCTTGTCGACGAAGAAATCCAATTAAAAAATCATTTTCTATTGTTAGTTAGTAAACACATATGATCAAATTATCCCAAGATAAATTGCTCTGTTTTTGTTTTCTATCATCAAACGAGATCTTATTTCTCGATCTTAATGAACACTTGTTTACAGATAAATGCAATCCGTTTGTTCCGATTTCGAATGATTAATTGTCGATAATGAACATGTAAAATCCCATCGAAAACATAATCTCGATTGAAATCCCACAGAGAATTGTTCATGATTTGCCTCGATTCTTATCATCATGATTATGATTACTATTGTTGTAATCGTCATCAGTTCGTAACCACAAAAAAAAGGAAAATGAAGTAGAATTGATCGGTTAATCAATTGAGTAAGAGAATTGCTAACATACATAGCGACATCATGTTGATGGAATGGAAACATCATCAATGAATAAAAAAAGAAAATAAATTCCTAGCCAATGAATATTGTATGTCATTTTGTTTTCTGTAGCCGGAAAGAAATACTATATTTTGTTTTATTATGAAATCGCATTCTTTAGTCGTTCATCTTCTTCGGTGTTTTTTTTTATAATCAACTGCTTATTACTACAACTAATATAAATTATCGAAAGAAATAATAATGTCTAAAGATCATCGATGATATTTGTCCCTGTATTTTGCTGAAAAATCGCGTTTGGTTTATGTAGATTGATGAGGGATGTCAAACTGGTACTGATGAGTAGAAACAAAAGCTGTTGGAAAAGATGATTGATGTTTAGTTCAATTAATGGTAAAAAACCATTTAACTAGCGCTTATCAGTACGTAGAAAGACTTTCTTTTCCTTCGTTTATATTGTTTTTTTTATCGATATGGAACAAATAGATTCGACGGAGGTTGTTGTTGTTGTTTTTCTGTCATTTTTAGTACTTGTCTCTTTCTCGTTCTGTCGATCGTTGACATCTTTCATTAGCTAAACAAGCAGAAACTGTGGGTCTATAGCACGATTTTTCTTCATTGCCATCGATCGTATAGATATGCGTGTGTTTGTGTGTGTGTATGTGCAAGAAAGGAAGAAAAGAGCTATATATAAATCTCTTGAGATGAGCATTCCTTCTTTTGCTTCTTCTTCTTCTCTGCATCTTTTTTTCCTATCAATAATACTTGCACAAACATCCTATTTTTTTCTATTATCAATTGCTTCATTGTTAATGATAGTGATGAAGAGTAGCGAAACTTGTTAGGCAACTCATTTTCTAAGATGGATGAGAATAAAAATGAATTCCATACATATATATATATCTTATAATTCCTTGTGTTATATCGTGTTTTCCTATTTAGTTGAGTGAGAGATAGAATAGCTTAAATGCATTTGTTGATTCGATGGAATTTTGCTAATATATATATAAAAGAAACAAGCGCAATGACGTTGATTAAGTAGGAAGAAAACACCTTAGTTTCCTTTTCCGTGCGCGATAGTTGCCTTGATAAAATGAGCCAATTGAATGGTCGATCAGTTGTGTTGAGTTGACAGAAATCATAGAAAGAAAAGACGAAGAACTACTCCATTCCGAGAGAGAGAACACACAGAACTACAGAAAAAAAAGAAAGAAAGAAAGAACACATTAACGATTTATATACTTTCTTCGAGCTCGTCAACGCTTTTTATCTAACCGTTCATAAATAAAATATGTCTTACTTAAATTTTAGATGTTTCAACAGCATTTTACTTAAATAGCAAACAAAATCGCAAAGAAAGTTTCTTCTTGACTCGTTTTTTTTTTCGTTCTTAAACATCAAATACCAAAATGGCCTTGTCAAATGTTGTATATACTTTTGTTTTATTTTCTTTTGTACATTCAAGTAGGAATTTATTTTAAAAAAATCCATTGTTGAATCGATTTTTTTTCGTAGGCTCAATACCACCGACAATATTAAAAGAGCCAGACTTTGATATTATTTTTGATCCACGTGTTAGTCTTGAATTGCCATGTTTAGCTAAAGGCGATCCATCGCCGATATATTCATGGACTAAAAATGGACAAATCTTTGAGCCAAATACAGAAGATAAGCGTGTTCTTATGGCAACAGATTCTGGTTCATTGACCTTTATCCAACCAGAAATGATTGATCAAGGTCTCTATCAATGTAATGCGACTAATATTTGGGGTATGTAGAAGAAAATAAAATTAATCGAAATGAAATTATGTTATTTTTTTTCTAATCTATTTTTTTAGGTACCGCTGTATCTCAAAAAATTCGTGTACGTCTTGCCAAACTCGATGCATTTCCTCTCAATGATCGAGCACAAATTCTACAAGTTCAACGAGGTGATTCATTGAAAATTCCATGTCAACCGCCGGACGGTGTGCCCGATGCTGAAATCTATTGGACGGACAATACGAATGTTGTCGATCAATTCGGTGTTCGTGTATCGAATGCACGTATACAGCAAGACTATGAAGGCAATCTCTATTTTCTAAATGTCAAAGATGAAGATGAACAAAAACAATTCATATGTAATGTTTTTTCGCGTAAATTGAATGTTATTCGTCGTGGTGTCATAACACAATTGAAAGTGATTAGAATTGAACCTCAAGATCGTCAACCAACAAAATTATGGACGTCTGAAGTGAAGAAAACATTTCTCAAAGGGCAAACATTAACATTAAAATGTATTTTCGCTGGACTACCGACGCCAGATGTTGTCTGGAGAAAGGTTAAAGGCACTTTACCAGAAACACGTTCAACAATTAACGTCGAAAGACAAGAATTGATTATCAATAATCTTCAATATGATGATGCTGGAGCTTATGAATGTCGAGGACATAATGGTAAAGGATGAGAAAAAAAACGCTTTTTCTTTTTTGTAGTAAAATTTTATAGAATTGGGTTATGATTCGTTTACAATTAATGTTCAAATCGATGCTAAACCTTATTGGCTGTCGAAACCAAAAGATACTCAAGTTATCGAAGGTGAAACAGTTGAATTCGGTTGTAATGCTGAAGGTCGACCTGCACCATTGAAAACACAATGGTTTATTAATGGAATTCCGATACAAGATGCACGAATTCCATCGAATCCTCGTCGACGAATTAAAAAAAATCGATTAATTCTACAGAATATTGCTAAATCGGACACAGCTGTTTATCAATGCAATGTATCTAACATTCATGGTTCTATTTTTGCTAATTTTTATGTTAATGTTATTAGTAAGTCGATGTGCTTGTTCTTTTGTTCGTATACAACTCTTCTATTAATTTAATTAGCCGATAAGCCAGAAATTCAACGTGGTCCAGAAGTATTCTATCGTAGTGTTGAAGGACAAAATATTATTCTACCTTGTGAAATATCCGGCACACCCACGCCTAAGGTCATTTGGACAAAACGCGATCGAATAATTAATGGAGGAAGGTATGTAGTTGATTGACATTCTTTGTTTCTTGTTTCTTTTTGACTATTCTATTATTGATTCATCTTTTTATATAAACACACATCCGTACATAAGTATATCTATTCTATTATCTCAGGCATTCCAAATCGGATAGAGAAAAAGAAAATCGAGACACAAAATGAATAATTAATTGGATTGATATATTTCTCTTTGTGATTAGATATTCAATTTCAAAAAATGGAACTCTAACTATTCGAGATGCGTCGACATTGGACAGTGGAATTTATGTTTGCAATGCAACAAATAAATTCGGTTCGACAATACGTAATACAACAGTTAGTATCAAGAAAAAAACACGCATACAAAATCAGCCCAATAGTCAAGAAATTCGTCGAGGTCATTACGCAATATTTCGATGTACAGCTGTTGCTGACTCGTCATTGAATCTAACGATTGATTGGTATAAAGACGGAAAACTATTGAGTTATACGGGTCGATTCATCAAAACGACGATCGATGATAATCTATTAAAAATTGTCGACGTACAATTTGATGATGCTGGCGTCTATGTCTGTCGAGCAAGTACCGATCTTGATTTTGATGATGCAAGTGCAACATTGGTTGTACAAGATCGACCGAATCGACCGAAAATTAAAAAAATCAATTGTAATGGAACGATTGATCAACCGTATGCGGTTGTTCAATGGGAAGGAACAGGTCTGAATTTGACTTTTTTTTTAATAGAAAAATAAATAAAATGATCTTTTTTTTGATTATTTAGGTGATAATCATGCATCGATACTCTACTATGAATTACAATATAATACAACATTTACACCGAATGATTGGGTATCTGTACCGATTGAACATCGAAAAGAAATTTTCAATGAAGTTAAATCAGAAGATGGTTCAGTTCGATTAGAACCAAAAATTACAAGTGATAAACTAAACTATTTTTAAAGATTTTCAATTAAAAAATTTCGTTTCTGACTTTTTGTTTTCAGCTATCAAAACGAAACATCTTCCAGCTAATCAAAATGATCTTCGAGTTGTCCTATCATGTTGGACAAATTATACATTTCGTGTTATTGCATACAATCATATAGGTGCAAGTGATCCAAGTCCTGTTTATCAATCAGTTTGTACAACATCGACTTGTCAACCAAAATACAATCCAACTAATGTTCGAGCATTGACATCACAAACTCAACCGTTAATTATCGAATGGGAGGTACGAATAAATTCAATTGTTCTTTCGTTTTTGTTTTCTATTGTAACGAATCCAATAGAGTTTACCGGCAATAAAATGGGGTGCACCGGAATTTTGGTATGAGGTCAAATGGCGTCAAGCACCATCCGGCAAGATTCCAGAGGAATTTTTAACACAACGTATTAATCCGCCAGAACATCAGTTTGTCATACCAAATTCTGTTTTGAATATGCGATATGAGTATTATGTCAAAGCAGTTAATCAACAGCCTGGAGGTAAGAAAAGTATCGCCAATATTTCTCTCCAGAAACAAACAAATAAATAAATCGATCTTTATTCTTATCTTAGAAACAACCAGCAGCTCTCCAGATGACGAACCAGTACATCATTTTGCGTTTGCTGGTGATGCAGGTAAAGTTCAACGAAAATTTTGTTGTAAATTTGTATTATAATAATCAATTTCTTTAGCACCAACATATGTTCCACGTAATTTTCGTGTTTTACAAATGCTTGATAGTACAACAGTTCAATTCGGTTGGGATCCACCTTCGATTGTCGATCACGATAATATTCGTGGTGTTCTCAAAGGCTATCAGGTTTTTTTTTGTTTGTCATCAATTGAAAATTCGAATTTTGAATTAGATCGAAATCTTTCGACTCGACGATCCCGAGAATTCTCGTCGTGTTATATCAAAAATCTATGCGAATGAAACGTCGATTACTGTTTTCAATGCACCGCCAAATGCCGATGTTGGCGCACATATTCGTATTGAAACTGAACGATATCTCGGCGAAACAAGTCCAGTTGTATGCAAATCAATATTTGATTCGATATGAGAACATGAATGAACTTCGAATTTAGATACAATTTCCGACTCGAGAAGGTCGGCCAAGTCCGGTGATCAATCTACGTGGTGTACCATCATCAAACGATGGCATTTTCTTGCTTTGGGATCCACCAGAAGAAACAAATGGTGTTATAATTGGTTATCAAATTGACTATAAAACAATTGAAGGGTATTTATTCAAGTGATTAATGAATAACATATGTTTGTTGTCTTGTTGTCTGTTCTCTAGTCTTGCTGCTCAGCCGGGTAAAGATCAACCTTCGATATTACTTCGTGATGATACTCGTCGAAGTTATCATCTTGGTGGTCTTAAACCGAACACAAAATATCGTGTTCAAGTACGAGCACGAACATCAGTTGGTTTATCAACAAGTCCGGCAATTATTGAACTTGTCACTAATCAAAGTCTTGGTAAGAAAACAAAACAGAAACGAAAATAAACAAATCAATGACAAATACTTCTCTTAGATCCTTCACAACCAACATTTCTAGTCAGTGATCGAGCAACCACATCGTTTAATGTTTCATTTGATCCAACGATAATGGCCGTTCCCGCGAGTCATTACTATGTGCTATATAGAGCAATTGAAAAAGGTTTATCATTTCCGTTTCTGTTCGATTACTTATTTGCCTTGATCTTTTGGACTAGATGCCGAAACTGGATGGAACAAATCGTATACAGTTTCAAATGATCGTACGATTCTGATCAATTTTCTCAAACCCGGCACAACATATACAGTCGTCTTAGTTGCCAGTGATGGTATATCAGCTGAAACGAAAAGTGATCCAAAAATGGTGACAACATTAAGCATAGGTACATTCGTCATTTTAGATATAGATATAGTTCTTATTTTTATTTTTCGTTGAAAGTCTCCTTTGAGAATATTTCAATTGACTAATAAATGTGATTGTACCAGATGCGAGATAGAGTGACACAGGAAATCATCATCATTATTGCCTTTTGACTGTGACCGATGTAGATACTCGTTAATAAGTAGACGAGAGAGGAGAAGAAGAAGAAGAAGAAGAAGAGAAAAATGCGAGAAAGACAACCGGAAAGAATAATCAAAGCAAGAAGGATAGAAGCAAAAAAAACTAGAAGAGAAGAAGAAAAAAAAAGAATCGAGATGATAATGCTTCCGTCAATAGTTATAACATCGATGCTAGAAAAAAAAAGAAAGAAAACGCTTGTACAATACTCATACGATGCGAGATTTGCTTATTATAGGAGATAAAAGAAGAATAAGCAAAACCAAACGACGGCAAAGTCGACCAGAGGGGAGAAAGAAGAAGAAAAAACGAGAGAGAAAAAAAATAAAGAAATGCTACACATATACCCATAGCACATAACGAGAGTCGAGTAGTCGACAACGTTGTTATTTTGTGATCCGATAAGTGTTAAATAATCGATGGATCGCATTCATTCAAAGCTCTCTCTCTCTATGTATCTATGAGTACGATGGATGACAAATGAGTGGTCTTTCACAACAATATCCAACATATGGGGCCGAAAACGGATCCTCAACAACAACGTTTCATTCAAATGATACATTTGATGTTAATTGTACATTAATTGAATGTTTTGGTAAGATTTATTTCCTTGCGATCAGATATTAATAAACAGTAACAGCAGAGACAGCAGCAGCAGCGATAACAACATATCATGATCACATTGATCTGTTGTTCAGATCAATCCACATTCAAACTATTCAATTAAAGAATTTCTTTTGTTCGATAAGGCTACTACTACTACTAATAATAATAGTTATTCATTTGACTATTCAATAGATTATTATAATTTGACATTTTCTTTTGTTTAGATCGCGCTCCTCGAGTTATAACTTCTCCTTGGTTCATTGGTATCATTGTTGCCGCAATTGTACTTATTATAATCATAGCCATCGTTTGCGGAATAATGAGACGTAAAGGTGGCAAATATTCAGGTAAAGAATTTCAAAAAGTCTTGAAACGAATTCTTTTAAAAACTAAAACATACTCTTAAATTTCGAAATAAACGAAATCTCAGGAACGTACACAGGTACACATTTCTCCTCTTCTGATTGCATGTGTGTATTCATTCTTCTCGTAGAAACAAACAGAACAGACTCACAGTTTGATTGTGCATTTCTCTATGATTTCTCATTTGTGTTTCTGTTCCATATTCTTTTTATAGCTGGTGTAGATGGTAAATCAACCTCATATAATAACGCTGTGCAAAGAAGTAAAAACCGACATACATACAAAAATGCGATTGTTTTTCTAGGAATAAAAGAAACACCCTTGTTATTTCTGATTCTGTTTGCCTCCTTCGTTTTTGTTTCTTCTTCGTCGTCGTCGACTTGATCTTCGTGTACATTCTCGAGTTCCTAATATGCATCAACTGATGAGGAAAACGCGCAATGCATTTTGCATGCCAGCTAAATCTAGAGAATGTCGATGCTTGTGTTGTTGTTCCTGTCATTGACATTGATAATGATAATGTTTCTTTTCTTTGAATATAAACGAAATTTCGTGTTTTTTTTTTAATTTTCTTGACAAAAGTGTTTAAAAGAAAGAAAAACATGTGAATGAATTTGATTCGAGATTTGAACAAGTGATTTGCTTTTGTTTTTATAGTGCAAGATAAAGAAATGCTAAATGGACCTGGTGAATACGGAGGTGATGATGGCAAATTTACCGAATACTATCGAGCGTAGGATGATAAGATTTTTGAATTCTGAAAAGACAAAAACAAGAATTGTTTGTTCAGACCCAGTGATGCATCAATAAGACACAGTCGTATGTCGTTACAAAATGGTGATGATCGTGATTCAATGGCCGAATTCAATGATGACAAAGATCGAGGTCGATTTACTGAAGACGGTTCATTTATTGGTCAATATGGACGAGATGATAAACGACGTACTTATCTACCTAAATACGATGAAAGCGAAGGTTTCACTAACGGAAGTCGTCATCATCATCATCACGATAGTTCTCCATCTCCTGTGTAACAATCAGATCTTCGATTTCCTCTTTTATTCAGTATCGGATTTTCATTTTTTTTTTGAAAAATACGATTTCTTTTTGTTTTTCTTTTCTTGCTTTTCGTCAATAATTATTTTATATCTACGAATACAAACAAAAAAAGGAGATTATTTAGATTAGCCGAATTCTCTGTTTGTTAGGTAATCGAAACAACTTTTTTTTTTCATGTATTGGTTTTCTTTTGCTCTCTTTTATTTCCTTTTCTTCTTCTTTTTCTTCTTGTTATATAAATATTTTGTGCACACATAAACAATATTTGATTTTGATCTCTGAACGATACGATTTCGGATTCGAAATTTACTTATGACTAATAGATTTTGACAAAAAAACACAATTCAATTGACAAGTCTTTGTTGTCGATTAACAAACTCAATGAAGTATGAATGAATGATAATCTGATTTGCAAACAAATGAAAGTCTACACACTTAATTAACATTTTCATTCTCTTTGTGTTTATCGTCATGAATGAAACAAATAAGTAAACTGGTGGTTTTCTTTTGAAATGAGAAAATGTTTTTTGTTGCTGATTGAGAATGAGATAGATGTAAGAAATGTCATCAAATGATAAGATCCGATGAAGAATATTTACATGATGGCGAAAATCTCGTACATATTAATTGTTATATCTGCTCGAGTTGTCAACAGACCTTAGCAGGCAAATTCTATTATCGTTATAAAGATCCTCGACAAGATGGCAAACGAAAGATATTCTGTGAGTCTTGTTATTATCGTTTAGCACCCGTTTGTTTTCAATGTTTGAAAATCATTGATGATATATCGTTGATCTATGGTGAACGAATATTTCATCCGAATTGTTTTCGTTGTTATCATTGTCAGAAAGCATTTCAAGGTACATTAGTTTATCCGTATGAAAATCAAGTTTATTGTTCGAAATGTTATTCGAATATTCAACATGATTTTCATCCGATGACAAATCAGATATTCTCACAACGATGTGAGATTTGTCGAAAGAAATTCGAAGCAGGAGATCTAATTACTAAACATCAAGTTTGTGTTTATATGAAACATAAATTAGAAAATCATTAAGAAACGATATTCTCTTCGCTAGATTAACTACACGATGAAAGAGAATGAGGAAATCAACAATCAATTCTATTATATACATAATTCATGTTTTGTCTGTGAAATTTGTCATGAAAATCTATCGAATACAGTTTATTATTCGCCAAATAATCATAATGAAGATATCGAACGTCTTCGTTTTCAGTGTCAAAAATGTCATGATGTCTCGCCGAATATTTGTTGCGTAAGATTTTTGTTTTGCTATTTGACATAATCAAAGAATTCATTTGTTAGAATTGTTTTACACCATCGGATGATCTAATGATTATTTTTAATAATCGATGGTATCATGATCGTTGGTATTGTTTTGTAATAAAATGAAATTTTCTTTTTCTATGTTCAAAATTTATTTTGTTAGTTTTAAATGTAAAAAATGTGATTTTAAATTGAAAGATCTCTCACGAATAATAACCGAATCCGATGGATTATTATGTGAACGTTGTTTGAAATTGATACGTGAACAACAACAACAACAGCAATTATATATGTCAAATGCTTGAATGATTTCTTCTGTTGTTCGTTATGATAATATTTGCCGTTTTGTTTATTTAGTTACATATCAATGTCTTCGAATAATATTATCATTGAATCGATCAATCATCAGGAACATTCATATCGACAAATGATCTAATCGAAATCACTTTTTTTGTTCGTTTAATTTAATCTTAATCGATCGTCTATATCTCTATGCTTAACTGATGAAAGTCTGCTAATATGTTCAATTATCGATTCTTTGTTTTGCTCTTTAGGAATATATAAATATTTATGGTGAATATCACTTTTTTTTATGTATATTTGTATCGATTGTTTTGTCTATCGATATACGTATTAAGAACAAGGAAACAGATAAACTTATGTTATAGTATTAAAAGTCAACTGATTCGAACAAAAATGACATCTCTGATGTGTGTATATTCAGTTGAATAATGAGAATAAAAGAGCACCACTGTCATGGATATGTTATAATTCATTGATTAGATCATAGTGAAGGCCAGCTTTATGTAATTTCTCTGATGATGTTAAAAACATTGACTCTGTCTTTGTATGCCAAACGTAAATCTATAAAAGCAAAATAGAAAAAGATTCTATCGTCGAAAGATCAAACAAAAAAAATGTCTTTGTATACTTTAGAAGCGTTCATTGCTAAACATTCAAGTTGATCCATTGTTGTCATTCGAGAGAGAATTTGAGATTCTTGCTGTGCAACACTGGTTGCACTTACGTTGAAGATATAATCGGAATGTTGATGAATTAAACGTAGATGAAGAGCAAAACCAGCCATATCACTTGGAAATTTACGATTTCGATAAATAATATTAAACCATGAATGAACCTGTGAAAGACTGTTTCGAACAAAAAAAAGGAATCTTACGAAGATGTTATCTACTTTTCCATTTAAACATATTGGCCGTTCGTAGAAAAGTTCTCCAACAAGTCCAACAGGCCAAACACCAACCAATTGAACTTTTCGAATCTGTAGATATCGAAGAAGAAAAAAAAAGTACGATCGTTAATTTAACTTTTTCCTATCGAATGCACACTGACCAATAAATTACCTCTTGAAATAATTTCCAATGATATGTGTTATCATCATCAGCGAAATAGACGAGAGCATCTTCATCTGAACTCGTTTTCGAACGTAACCATTGAAGTGCAATATTCTTCTGAAAAACACCACGTGGTCGACGCCATAATGATTCATTTTTTCTTGGTTTTAGAAAATCTGGCGTTGCAATATGCAAATGAATAAATGGCAAATGAAACGATTCGAGTAAACGACGAATACGTTGACTTGCTTGAGGTTCATCTTCGATGACTATCCAAAATAAATTCGGTATCTAAACGAGAAAATAAAAATACAATAAGTTCAAGTCAATCGATTCGAAAATATGTTTACTAAATAGAGTGTTTGTGCAAGTCGAGTTAAATCAGCTCTTTGTTCAGCTCGTGTTTTCGTTGGTGTAATCATATAAATTCGACGTTTCGATAAAGGATCATGCCAGCTCTTTTCTATCGGTTCAACTAAACCGGGATATAAATCAGCAAGTTGCTCCCATGGCGTTAGATTTTGTTTCGAATCATTACTCTTCACTATGAATAAGATTTTATGAAATATAATTCGAAGATTTCAAAACAAATCCTACTGTATAAAAATATCAGACATGTGAGAAGCAGATATAAACTTAAGAAAATTAATATTATAGAATACGAAGATACATATCGACGATATTGCGTGTACATTAGGAAAACAACATTGAAATACTGTACAAGAGTATATCGTCGAACACAGTTTATTGTAGCGCTTGATTTGACAATTGAACAAATAACATAACGAACGAATGAATTCTATTCGTTGAAATAATTGGTTTCGATTGTGTCCAATGAAATAAACGTCTTCGAGTATGTATGTATCGTCATTGTTTCTGTCGATACAACAGTTAGTTAGTTAGTTAACTGTTCGGTCTATAACAAACAAAAATCGACTTGATTTCATATTTTAGATTTGACTTTTTGCGCACTAAATAAAAAAAAGAACCAATGGCTACACTCGTAGAAGAAGCACCAGCTGTTTCACTCAAAGAAGTTTGTGATGTTTGGTTTTGTCTTTTTGGATTGACAATGAAATATTTCCTTTCAGGATGATATAAATCGTAACCTTCATCAAAATTATGTTCTATCATCTCAATACGAATCACTTGACAGTGATGATTTGTATACAAAATATAAAGTAAACGAGTTAATTACGAAGAAACAGAATTTTCCTTATCTTTAATTTAGAAACTTCAACGTCAATTGGAATTTCTTGAAGTTCAAGAAGAATATGTTAAAACTGAGCTTAAAAATTTAAAAAAAGAAATGCTACATGCACAAGAAGAAATCAAACGTATTCAAAGTGTACCACTTGTTATCGGGCAATTTCTTGAAGCTGTCGATCAAAATACCGGAATTGTTGGATCAACAACCGGCTCGAATTATTACGTTCGTATTTTGTCAACCATCGATCGAGAATTGTTAAAAGCCGGCGCAAGTGTCGCCTTACATAAGCATTCGAACGCACTTGTTGATATTCTACCACCGGAATCGGACAGTAGTATTTCGATGTTACAAGCGGGTACGACTTTTGTCGAAATGTGAATCATTGAAATGAATATTTCGCTTTGGTTTTTTTTTATTAAGATGAGAAACCCGATGTTGATTATGCGGATATCGGTGGTTTAGATTTGCAAAAACAAGAAATTCGTGAAGCTGTAGAATTGCCATTGACACATTTCGGTAGAATCTTTGTTTTGTTTGATTATTGAGGTTTTTCTTTTGTTTAAAGAATTATATAAATTAATCGGTATTGACCCACCACGTGGTGTACTTATGTATGGACCACCAGGTTGTGGTAAAACGATGTTGGCTAAAGCCGTAGCTCGACATACGACTGGTATGAATGAAATGATTGAATAAGAAATTAAAAAAAGAGAATATTTTTAATATGTTTAGCTTCATTTATTCGCGTTGTTGGCTCGGAATTTGTTCAGAAATATCTCGGTGAAGGTCCACGTATGGTTCGAGATGTATTTCGTCTCGCTAAAGGTACTGAAGCAAAACGTTTCTGATTTAGAAAATCATTTTCATTGTCTTTCGATTCGATAGAAAATTCTCCTGCAATTATTTTCATCGATGAAATCGATGCTATTGCAACAAAACGTTTCGATGCTCAAACAGGAGGTGCGTTTGATTCATTCATTCATTTGAATTCTTTCTAATACGATTTGATTTTCTCTGCAGCTGATCGTGAAGTTCAACGTATTTTACTTGAATTACTCAATCAAATGGACGGATTCGATCAAAGTATCAATGTTAAAGTTATCATGGCAACGAATCGTGCTGATACACTCGATCCTGCACTTCTTCGTCCAGGTCGTTTAGATCGTAAAATCGAATTTCCACTGCCCGATCGTCGACAAAAGCGTTTAGTCTTTTCCACAGTTACAAGCAAAATGAATTTAAGTGACGAAGTCGATTTAGAAGATTACGTTGCACGTCCGGATCGTATCTCTGGTGCTGATATCAATTCAATCTGTCAAGAAGTACGTTGACATTTTTTCGGTTTGAGTCATTTGAAATTTCGTTTGTCCCGTTGATTTAGGCTGGTATGCAAGCTGTTCGAGAAAATCGTTATATTGTCTTATCAAAAGATTTTGAAAAAGCCTACAAAAATGTTGTCAAGAAAAATGAACAAGACTTTGAATTTTATAAATAATTTCAAATAAAACACGAACATCCAATCAAGTTTATTCACAGAAGATTCTTTGTTGAACAAGTTCTTTTATTTTCAAATGATTAAATCTATTCTCAAAGAGATGTTTTTGTTCATCATTTTTCTTTCTTCTTTTTCTTCTTTTATTATTATTCTTTAATTTTGATTCTAGATTGTTGTTGAAAAGAAATGCCGAAAGTAACAGGAAATAGTCGACTGAATACTGCGAGACATCTGAATAATCCGTATTCATTGAATAATAATCGAAATCAATCATCATTCGATGCAAGAAAAGTATTAACTCGACAGGAATCACAAACCAAAGATAGTGGAAATGTAGTTGTAGTTACGGGATTAAGAGATATGAAATTAAAGGATGGACGAGTAAATAGAATATATATATTAAAGAAAAATATTTGATCACCTTCAATTTCTAGATTGTGTCGAAAACGACCAGTGGAAATGCAGAAGTCGACAAGAAGAAGGCAGTTTTTTCTCATGGTCAATCAACATTTGTCACTATTCGAAATAATAATAATAATAATAATGTTAATCAAACGAATGATAAATTTTCGTTTACCAAAGTAAATATAATTCTTTTCTTTAGAAATGAAATTACCTATTTGTATTTTCTGATTCGTAGACAATTACAAACGCATCTGCACATACGGAAGATAATGATCGTCGTTCTCAAACTGCTTCTACGCTTTCGTCAATGTCAGATCAAAAAGTTGTTATTAGTTTTGTCAATGATAAATATCAGAAAACGTCAACTCCTCCGCCTACGATTTTCAAACGTTCGCATGATGCATCGATTCAAACAACCTCCTCATCAGTGACAACTCGTTCACCCATTCGATTAAATACTCATCGACGACAAAGTTCAACGATGACAGATGATGATGATGCTGATGATTATCCATCTGGACGAACGATTGCAGATGAACTGGATGAACCACCAGTTAAACGTACGACTTCATTTCTACGAAAAACAACTACAGACAAAGACAAACGAACTGCTACTGGAGTGCCTGTTAGTTCAAGAATTTCTTCAAGTGTTACTGCAGTCGTATGCATTATCAACATTTTTTATATACTAAAACTTAATTTTATGATTTTATAGACTAAGAAACCAGTAGTATCAACTGCTGGAACAATATTAGTTACTAATCTGCAACCATCTGTCACAGAAGATGATGTTGTCGTATGTCTTATCAATTTTTGTTATTTGAAATATAGTTTTTCTATTCAGGAATTATTTGGTAAAGTTGGCCAAATAAGTGAAATCAAAACATTGAGTCAAGGTTGTGTTCAAATAACCTATGCTAAACGTGAACACAGTGAACAAGCAGCGACAAAATATCACAATCGTTTGCTAGACGGTCAGTTTATGTACGTAAGTCTTCAACAATCACCTCCCGTATCCACAGACAAATCCAAACCAACATCAAAAACAACAACTAACAATACTTCTCAGCAATCAACGAAAGAATCTGGGTAAATTTAATTGAGATTTTTAATATAATTTCGTTTATTTATTTAGAATATCTGCAAGTTCATCATCGACAGTCAATCAACCATTGAAATTTAACGCGAATCCGTCAACGAAATCGACTTTGGATCCTGCATTTATCCGTCAAGCACTCTTTCATCCATCGAATAACTCAAATCCTGTTCAATTTCAAGTTAAACTTTAACTAAAACTAAAGACAAACTTCGTTTTTACATGTGAAATTTCTTGTTTTTGTCTGTTTTGCTTATTGATCTTTATGTATAAAATAAATGCTAAAGAAACAATAAAAAAAAATCGTTAGCATAGAAATATTTGAAGATTATTTCAGAAATTCAATGTTCATTCGTAACATTCAAATAAATCGTTTCATTATTCAGTCGAATCGATACAGATTTTTCTCGATCAACAAAATTGATAACAATGAATCACAAAATTTAACTAAAACTCTTGTTAAAGATATTGAATCAAATGAAAATCATCTACCCACAATTCCTCAACTGCCCAATTATTTACCAGAACCAACTGGTGTTAAATCGAAATTATTCGATGATTTCTATTTAGTCTATCGTTTCGGTTTTTATCGAGCAGTGCGATACATTCAAATTCTTAAACTCGCTCAAACATTAGGAACGTAAGTAAATTCATCATTCAGCATAAAATTTAAAAAATGATCGTATTTAGTTTTATTGTAACGCCGTATCAATATTACAATTATACTCAAGGTTTAATTTCCCTATCTGAATTACAATTATCAGCGTTTTTCCTCAGTCTTGCATCGTGTAGTCTTCTTTTCTTTGGTTGGGCTGCAACAAGAACTATTTGTTACTTATATACGACTCGTGAATGTGAACGTGTTATCGTTTCACATATTGATTTTTGGGGTCGACGTCGAGATATTCATTTAGATACGAGAGATATCGTGCCGATCAATGATATCGAAACACCGAATAAAACTATTCTCCCAATGAAACGTTACTCGACGGATTATACAATGTATTATTCAGTACAAATCGCACAAATACTTGATCGACCGAGATTCAATCGAGTATTTACAGGAATCATTACACAAGACAAGAAAACATGGTGGTAAACAAGTCGATTTTCGAAAGAGCATGATATAGTTTGTTTTTGTTTCAAATAAAAAAAGTCCTAGAAATACTACAAAAATCAAATCTAATAATAAATTTAAAATAAGTCCTGTTCATTAGTTCGTCTTATTGATTAAATGATCTACTTCGAATAATTGAATCGCCATCGAATGTTTCATGAATTTCATTTTCTCTTGTATTAGGAAAATTTTCCGTACTAATATGACTGAAATTTGTTGTTTGCGGCCAACCACTATGTGTACTAGCTAAATCAAATAATCCACTCGAAGTAACCGACGAATCATTTCGTTGACGTTGAAAAGTCGACGAGATCGTCTGATTTTCAATTGCAATTGTATTCGATTGGCCTGATGAATTAGCAGATTTTTTCATTAATTCATCGAGTAATCGAGCATAGATGCGTAATTCATCTTCAATACTAAAACGTAGCTCAAATGCCATCTGTTCGAATCGTAAACGTAAATCATCGTATTCATTTTTAAGTCGTTCAGCAATCGAACGTTCTTGACATTGTTTATCGTGTATTTTTCGTTCGATTTCATGTAATTTTCCTTCTTCATCGCGTAATAAACGACGTTTATCTGATAGAGTTTTTGTTAATTCATTCAAACGAACTTGTTCTTTATCATATTCCTATTCAACAGAAGAAAATCTCAAAAATAAAATCATACAAATCAATTTAAATTTCACCTCCATAATCGCACGTAATTTCGTTTCTTCAAGTTGTGCACGATTTTGATCCGAATCGTCCGATGTCGATCCACCACTGTGAAGACCTGTCATTTGTTTCAATTGATTTTCAACTAAACGTAATTGTCCTTCGATTTGATATTCTAATTCATCTTGAAATTTCTTCGCTTGTTTAGCATAATCTCGTTTAATATCTCGAATAGCATTTGTTAATTCTTCACGATAGAATGAAATCGAATCATCTCTCGATTGTTCGAGAAGACGTTTCCATTCATTGATTTCTTCTTCATTCAATGCGTTTATTAGATTGATACGTTCACGTATCGATTGAATATCATCGAGTAATGTTTGTTTATCAATAACTAAACGAAGCCAATCTTGTAAACGTTCGTGAAATTTATTCAGCTCTTTTAGTAAATCATCACGTGTCGTTTTGAGATCTTCGTCACTCGAACGTTCACGTTCAAGCAAACGATTGAGTTCATCTTGTAAACGATCGATAAGATGACGTAGATTTTCTTGTTTACGTTTGTATAAATCGTGAACATTACCATAGAGCGTAGCTACACGATTTGAAACAGCTGCTTCTTGTTCCCATGCACGTAAATGTACTTCATCAGTTGCACGTTGAATAGCACGTGTATTGATTTGATTAATAATTTGTTTTAAATCATTTTCATCACGAGGCAATATTCCCCATTTCGTAAATTCATCTTTTAATTCTGTTTGTAATTGTTCATTGATACGTTTTAATTGTTCGATATTAGCAAGAATATGTGCAAAACGATCATTTAAATGACGTAATTCATCTTTTTCTCGATTATCACGATCATGTTCACGTTGAACAAGTTCCAAAGCTTTGCTAACATCTTCCGTCGAACGATTCGTTGTGCCAATATTGAATTCAAACTTTGTTACACGTTTATCCATTTTACTTTCGACAAGAAATGAATAGGTACACTATTACTACTACCACTACTAAGTTACTCAATGGCATTGAGCTATTCTTTTCTTTTTCATCGTTAATGACAATTTCATACATGATTATTCGTTGTACTTTAGAATTTCAAAAGAAATCATTATTTTCGAGTTTAACTTTTATGAATCAATTAAGGTCAAATAGAAATTCATCTGCAGTTTGGTTTTTCTCTTAAACATATTATCTTTGTCGATTTATAGTTACTTGAAAAAGAGAAGCATGAAAAAGACAAATGAACAGGGGGGGGGGAGGGAGGGACAAAAAGAAAACGAAAACGAGACAAAACAGTAGCCATGAAAAAAGCAAGGCAACTATGTAAAATACAAAATAAAAAAAAAGAAAGAAACGAACGAAATACAAGGAAAATATCGAACAACGACTAAACAACTAGATACGATACGATTTACGCTTGCATTTTAACATGAGCTTTATTACTACCACGACAGTAATACATTTTATGTGCATCATAAGAACTTTTATGTCGAAATGGAATTTGACATGATGAACAAAATGTATCGTTGGATTTTTTTTTCGTCTCATTTAGTTCGTCATTCGTTGGTCGTGATGAACAATAATTCGTCATATGTTGTTTCAATATATCGATACCACCAAATTTAATATGACAATATGGACAAGCGAATTTTTTCTTTGATAATAAATTATCCGACAACTTTTTTATGGAATTTATATCCATGGATTCGAGAAGAACATTTCGAGTGAGATTCACTGGACCAGATGATTTTTCATTAGGAGACGAAAGACTAAAACATATTCATAAAATTCGAAAAGAAAATTAATGAAAAACAACATACTCTCGATCTTCATCTGAGTTTTGATCAGTATTCGATTGAGACTCATTTGTAGTTATGCTATGTTCATCCTGCTGTTGTTGTTGCTGTTGTTGTTCATCATCATCATCACATTTCATATTCGTATGCGTTAATTTCATATGACGAAGTAAATTCCATTTCGAACAAAATCTCGATTGACATTCCAAACATTCAAGTAGATTTTCTTTCGTATGTACACATTTAATATGATTAACTAACGGTTCTTCATGTTCAAACATAGCCGAACAAATTGTACATTTCAATAGAAATGGAGTAGACGATGATGATGTATTTGAAATCAATAGATTCGTATTATTATTATTATTATTGTTATTGTTGTTGCTGTTTAATGTTGAAGTAATGATAATATCATCATCTGAACAAGGTTCGTTATTCGAGAGATGAAATTTGAAATGCATGCGCATGCCACGTAGAGTATTGCCGCGATATTTGCATAGACGACACATGTAGGGCGACGCACGATGCGGTGGCAGATGAGATGAATTTGTTGATTCATTTGGAGATAATGGGAGAGATTTTGAGATTGTCGAAGATGATAATGGAGGTGATTGGGATCTAGATAAATTCAATGAAGAAACAAAAAAAAAAGCTTTTAATCAAATGTTTGTTATCATTATTAATCAATAAAGATTTCAATCCCACAGACGATTTCATTTTCGAATATGATAAATCGTTTTTCTGTTGACAAGATAAGAGCAAAAAAAAGGGCCAAGAAAAAACAACAACAAGAATATCAAGTGATATCTTGTCGAACTCGGTTGATCTTCTATCTCTTACCGATTTGTATCGTTAATTAAACATTTCATTTCATTAATACTGTTATTTAGAATCGACGGTTTCTTTTGTTTTCGATATTCGATACAATAATTTTCTTGATGTGCATGAAGAGTTTTCAATGAACTAAAACGTATCGAACAGAAATCACATTCATAGATTTGCTGTTGAACTGAATTTATTGTTTTATTTGTTGTTGTTGTTGAATTTAAAATATTAAATAAATTCGTCGATTTTTCCATGGTTAAATCCAATGGTGAACTTGACAGATTGGTTGATTTGATTTCATCAGTTGTTTTCTTTGGTTTACTTAAATCTAATGGTTTGTTTTGTTGATTGATTTGTTCATCATGTTCACTAGGATTCGGTGATATTGAACGTTCATGATTGTCGATTTTCGATGGCACAATTGGTACGGGAACATAGATAAATTGTCCGATTTGTATGGGTCGATCGAATGGAATTGTCGGTCGAAACGCTGCCGTAAGATTTTCTTCATTAATCGACTGTAAATTCGATAATTTCGTTCGACAATAATGTAATTTATGTTGAACAAGATTATCTGATTTGGAAAAAAGAATATCACATTCCGAACAATAAGCATCATTCGATGATAATGATAAACGTTTGTTTGGCGATGGTGCGGATGAATCAGTTGTTTCATTATGTTTGCGTTTCGTGCTCTTTATTTTAGTAGTTATTGATGAATCTATAAAATATTCGATAGAGTTTTGATTTTATGGCAATTGATGACCTTTGTCTTATCTATTTACCTGTTGAATGACTTTTGGTTATTTCACGTTTTGTACAGTAATGTTCTCGATGAGCGTCTAGTGTACTTCGATTACTATAACGAATTCCGCAATCTTCGCATGTAAAAACAAGAACTAGACGAGAAAATAAATATTTAAAAAAAAAGCGAAAAGATAAAAAGGTCAATGAATGTTTACGATGAGATTTTTTAATTTCTCGAGATTTGATTGTTGAATTCGAATCGAGTTTTTCTTCTGATTCGATCGGTTCTTCTTTGATTTTGATAGTTTCGTCTGTTGAATTCGTTATCATTGTTTTCGTATCTTGTTTTGTCTGTAAATCGTCACAATGATTTAATTTCGGCAGAAGCGAACTATTCGAATTGAGACGTGTACCACTCGGTATAGATTTTGTTACGATTGCCAATATTTGATCGTCTAAAATCAGCAATCATTTTCTATATATTTTCTATGAACTACAAAAAATACCTTGAAACTGAACGTCTAAATTAGCCGATGATTGACTCGATATCGAACATCTTGAAAGCCAATTGTGTTTAATATCAAGTAACTGAAACGTTTGCATTCGATGTTCAATTGTATCATTATCGATCTACCAAAAAAAGATAAGCATAGTTCAATATCTATTTTGCCTGTCTCAAAGTTTCCTCTCTTTCGTCACTGTCATTCTATCATCTTTCGACACATATACATAAGAAGAAGAAGAAGAAAGAAAAACTCGAGATAACCATACTCGGATGCATGCTCGCACGCGCGACCATCGGATTGGAATGGCCGATAAGACAACGAAGCGACTATCATAGATCGGTCGTGTCATTTTCATCTCTCAAATGTCCTCAACGTTGTTGGTCTATCAGCCATCTTTCAATTCTTTGTATGCACACGCACACATACCGAACATGATTATGTGCTTTGACGACGATAAGAGCAAGACGATGAGATAGATAAGTCAAATCAAAACGTTACCAACAAACATCATCTCACAGAGAAACCATCGATAATGTCGTTCGAGAGTCTTATCTTACAGCACTAAGAATGCAATGATAGCTGAATTGAATGAGAAGGAGGAAGAGAGTAAACCTTATCTTTCTGTCATAAAATGTGAAATAAATATACGTACTTGCATGATCATGGTCGAATCCGAATCGGATGAGACAATTGATGTTGCAGTAGCAGCGAACGGACCAAAACGATGTCCTTCTTCAATATCAATCCGTGCAATGATCTCATTTGACTTAAATAAACAGAAAAATCTCTTGTTGTTGTTGTTGTTGTTTTCGTTTTGAAGTTAGTTATACCTCTTCATCACATTTCAATTCATCGGGTAGAACAAGAATTGCTTCGTCGCCTTCTATCATAAATAAAGATTCGATTTCATATGTGAAATTTGTCTCACATTTTTTTTTAATCATTTACCTTTCAATGATTTCGGATGAAGTTGCTTACGACGGGACATGGCCATTGAGTGTCTATGTATACGTGTATATGTCTGAAGAAGAAAAAAAAGCAAACGAGAAGGATGCACATACATGTATATACATATATGCGATCTAATCGATGATAATCGTATTTCTCTCTCTCCTCTCCTTCGCTGTGTCTCTCTTTCGCGTTCTTTTCGCCTTAGCTGATAAGCGCAAATTGACCATTACGGAACATTGAGAAAACGAACAGCAAAAAAAAAAGTTCAATACATATCGAAAACGAGAAGAAAGAGAATTCGATCTTCTAATCTCTGACGTCCCGTCCCGTCATCACCATCGTCGTCTCTTTCAACTCTTCTCATTCTCTCTCTCTCTCTCTCTCTTTCTCTTTATTTCACTACAGATAATATTTAGATATGCTCTCATAAAGAGAAAAAGAGTGTGTGTGTGTGTGAGAGAGGGGGCGAGAAGCATGTAGATAGTCGTCGTGCACAAAGATTAGGCGCTGATAAGAAGACCAACTAGCGAAACTGATTTAGTAAAGTAAGATGCGAATGAATGATTCAGAATTAAAAGTTTGTTTGATATGTGTTCTAATATTCTTTTGCTTTTTTTTCTCTTTCTAGCTTGTCATTGTATCGATCGGTATCTGATTAATAGCATACTTAGATTTATATTATTGATTTTTTTCGAATAAATCGAGAAGCACTGGCGATTTGATGATGATGATGATGAGAGTGATTGAATGACAAGAGAAAAAAGCAAAATGTAAATTATCGATATATGTACTTAGATAGACATATTACCTATCATTTATAAAGATATAAATGAAGAAATCACTCTATTACATTGAAATTACGTTTTTTTAAATAGTCCTTATTTCTCCTTATATATCGGTAAGATAAGCGAGTCTGTGATTGAAGTCAGCATATATATCGAGGAAAAGAAAAACGATAGAGAACAGTTTAAATCACCGTGCCGATGTTGGTGATGTTTTTTGCCATTCGCTTACATGCAACGAAGAGATAAGCCTTGCACATATCCATAAAAAACGTTTTCTCCGTCTCTCTCTCTCTCTCTCTCTGCCTTCCATTCTCTGGCCATTGCCGTCGACGACGCCGCGAAATTGCAACGTCGTCGTTGGTTATCTTATCGTAACATCGATCATCAAGGGAGAAAGAAAAGAGTCGAACTTACCCAAACGACTGAATAAGGTCTGTCTTTTGGCCAGAATATATATTCATTCTATTCACAACACATGCACTCTTCCAATTAAAGAAATGTAATGTATATATATGTATGTGATAGATTTTAGTTTGAAAGAAGAACAAAAAAGAAACGAAAGAAACCACCGTCTCTAAACGTAGGTCTTATCAGTTGGTAATCGAAGAGCGAAACGGACAGCGGCATCAACATCAGTAGCTTTTCAAACTAAATAGAGATACGGACGAATGATCGACAGTCGAACAACAGACTCACAAATGTCTTGAGTTTAACTAAAATGTAATATTAACTGAACTTATCAATCTTATTCACGGATATTATCAATTTCACTTGTGTTCTGTCTTTCGGCTTTTTTTTTTGTTTCTTATTATTTAATCGATACAATACGCAGCATCTTTAGCGTATCAAAACAGAAAAGAAAGGAAAAAAAACAAAGAAAAAAATGAGAGAAGAGAAAAAAAAAGAAAGAAAATGGTAACTTTGATTGAAAAAAAAATGAAGATGAAAAGCAGAATACAAAATAAACATATATATATAAATACTTTTCTTCTATTTTGTTCAACGAAAAAACAAGAATAAATGCAATTAAGCATGCATAAAAGTAACGCTTTTTCTTGGAACATTATCTCTTGATGAAGATCTTTTTAAGATAGATTTGAGCGCCTGATTTGAATTCCCATTAGCCGATGGAATACGTTCGGTAATGATCGTTATTGGTTGATCATAATCGACTATTCCATCTTGTTTTTCTTCATCTTCTTGAATGGAATTCTCCTGTTCTGTATTAGTAATCACTTGTATAGGAATTTCCGTACGAAATTCACTTTGAAAACAACTATTACTACTACTACTACCATTCGTCGTTTTTCGATTACTAATTAGAGGAGATTGAGGCAAATTAAACGATGTCTCAGCTGGTAAAGTTACTGGATGAGAAGGTATTTGAATTTCATGTGAAATCGGAATATTAAAGAAGTTATTTCGTTGTGCTAGACGTGAAGCCGATGGTGCTTGTCTTGAAAACGAATTATTCGCCGATGATAGACGACTATCGAGTGAAACTGATTGATTATTTTTTAAATTAACAAGAACACGACGAGATGCTCCAGGAGATCGAATTGAGGTCAAATTATTTGTCGTTGTATTATCTGCTATTGCATCGTTACGTTGTTGTTGTTGTTGTTGTTGAAAACGAGCGACACCTTGAATAGCTTCGCGAGCCATGACTTCGGCTCGACGAATAGGTGACGTATTCAATAGCGTAGTTGTAAAATCTGATGACGAAATATCACCTAAATCAGTTTTTTGACGTTTTAATTGACTATTCGGCGGATGAGATAACGATGACGAACGAAGAACAGCGCTCGATATACGAGAACTATTCGTTGGGATGGATGCAGCATTTGTTGGTTGAGAAAATTGAATTGGAATTTGACGAATTATAGGTGATGAAGGGGATAAAACTGGAGATTTTGTTGATTCATCATCAATTTTCAATGATGTCGATGAATTTGTCATAATTGGAGCAGTTAAACTTAAACGACGTGTAACTGATGGCAAACGAGAAGTACTAATAGCCGATGATTCATCACCGCTACCATGTGAATGATGATGCTGATGATAACGAGAATATCTTGAACCAGGCCGTAGGAGATCTTTTATTGAGAAAATTATATATAAAAAATGAATTCAATATTTCATTTATCGGTCAACTACTCACTGGAATAGGGCTGTTTCGAATATGTTGTCGATCCATTCATAATATTTGACGTTGTTGTTGTTGTTGGTAAAGGTGTCGTTTCACTGATGAAAGTAATCGGCACAGAACGAGAAGCATTAGTTGTCAAAGATGTTCCATCTTCTCGTGTAATTGGTATCTGAATAAATTCACGCTTATTTGGTATTAGTGTTCGCGTAGTAGTCGTAAGCGGAATAAATGTCGATTTAAAAGAAGTATAAGAATTCGAATTATTATTATTATTATTGCTCGTCGTCGTCATCGTCGTTGCATTGGTCACATTGGATTTTTGTCGTGGAAAGAATGATTCCGAACTTGCAGTTGCATTCTGTGGTGTATTGACTCTCGAGTAATGGTATCGTGACATCAATTTTGGTATTGTGCCATTTCTCGAACTACTCGTTGAATTTGTTGAGAAATTTATATCGTTATTTTTGTTATTATAATGAGGAGAGCGACGAATGACATGGTAAAGCATTGACGACGACGAGCATTACAAATATTGTTGATGATCTTCTAGAAAAGCAACGAAAAATAATAATAATAATAATCAATCTATATATGTATGTATTGTAGGTTTGTTAATAAACACGAGTGATGTATGTTATTCTTGAAATTCAGGTCGAGATAGAGATTGAAAGTTGAAGAGAAATAGAAACTTAAGATGAAAAGAAAAGAAAAATTTTGATTTCAATATTGAAGCATTAGAAATATTTCAATCAAACTTTTTCGTTTCTCCTCTTTATTCGCTTTGTTTCGATTCTTTTTTTGTGTATGTATGTGTTATTTTTATAAGTTGGCTGTCAAGGCGGAAAATACAACATATCATAATCGGAAATGAGAAGTATTTTAATTTGTTCATCGTTTCGTCTCAAATCGAGAAAAAAAAGAAACTCATTAAGATATTTTACTAAATTTCAGATAGAAGAAGAAGAAGAAGACAGATAGATATTCTCACTAACATCACAATTGAATAAATCCTACAGAGAATTTCAACGCTACGATTATTAATGAAGAATATTCTCGCAAAATACGACAACATATGTGTATTAAAACTAAAACTAAGGGCACGAGAGTGCGTCTGGTTTGTTACATTTCTACTGATAGTTAGTTATTTTCTTTCTTTTGTCTCTGCTTATACTATCATTGTCTTTTGATATAGAAAAAGAAGTTCTCTAACCGATAAGTGATGCTCAAAGGACAATTGTCAAGAAAAGAAAATGTATATTTATGCCGATGTATCACGACAGATAGAAAAAACTTCTTCTTCGTTATCATGCTTGATATGTATAAGTAGCGACGAGAAAGAAAACGACTAGATTCTGTCTAAGCAAATAATCAAGGATAGAATGGCATGTCGAACCTCGCGTCTAAATCTAAACATCGTCACAAAAACATCAACATTAGGATAGCAAATCTGAAGAGCAAAGAAAACGGCGAGGAAAAGACGACGAATAACAACAACAACGACGACAAAAAAACAGCAAGAAAAGAAAAAAAACATTTCTTTTTCCTCTCAGATATTCGCGTGAATATATGGATAATATATCTCTATGTACATATCGACAGAAAAACAGATAATCACCTGTCAAAAACGAGTGAGTGTTTGTCATACGAATAAAAACAAATGTTGTCAATCTTGTTATTTCAATTTGTGAAATATTCACTATTCTACCTATTTCATTTTGCCTTTTTATACATATCGAAGAAACATGTTTTTCTTTTTACTTTTTTTCTTTATTCATCGATTAATTAACTTACCTTTAGGCTATCAAAAAAACATAATTATGATAAGTAAAGACATCTAATGAAGAAAAAAAAATCTAATATATCATTGATTTTGTTTTGATAACAAAATGGCAAAAATATGTGAAACGACAAGTGTTTAACCTTGAATATTGAACATCTGGAAAGTATAATAATTTCTTTTTCTTTTTTTCGTTGAGTCAATTTAGAAGCAAGAGACGAATCTTCTCGTTATGAGATATTTAACCTTGTGTTTTAATGAACAAAATCGATGATGCGATAGGCGTATGTTGTACATAATTTTCTTCTTCATGTTTATTCTATCCTTGATTTATGTGACAGGTATTTACAAATATAATTATCAATTTGTGACAAACTCAAACCTCCGCAAAAAAAATAACGAAGAAGAAAATAAATTGGTGATTTTATCAGTAGGAAAAATCCTGCAATATATCTAATTTAAATGTTATATTCGTTTTAAATAAATAAAAATGAAATTATTTGCGAGGTTAATCAGAGAAAACGAGAAAATAGAAGGAACTTTATAGTTTTATTTCGGGTTTCACTTTGCTCAAATCTTTTAACAATATAGATTCATAATTTATGATTTGAGGAATTTTCAATGGTTGACTATTAGGCTTCTTTTTTCGTTGATAATATTGTCGTCGAATTTTCGTATGAGATATGAATATCGTTATAACTGATCCAGTAAAACCGATTGTATCAAGTAGATTTCGTATTTTAAATGAATACTTCGGTATCCAGCCGAATAAACTCCAATGAATTAAGAGAAATGTTGACATTATACCAGGTATAAGTATCATAATTACTAGAACAAGTATTCGTCTTAAAAGTGCTAGTTGACGTTTCCGACGATATCGTTCTAATAAGGGTAATTGATAAACATAATGAAGAATATATAAATAAAGTCCTATAATGAAAAAAATCGACAAATAATAAATACACACTAAAAAGAAAAGAATTCATTGGTTGTTGAAAGAAAATCAATTTTAGTTTTGAATCGTACTCATGAAGATAAATTGAGGACGTTTTGTTACGGGTACTAAACATAAATGTGAATCCCATTCGTAAGTAATTCCACCTGTAAGTAAAATAATTAAATTTAACAATATCGAAATTAACCACATAGAAATAATAATTATTACAAACGAACGATATGACGTTAAGAATGGCTTTTGATAATAAATAATACCACGAAAACGATTAAATGCTTTCAAACATAATGACGCATACATATATGTATTGAAAATTTTCAATAGAGTCCCACGAAAAATACACAACGAATCGAAATAGCCTTTGCCACGAAAATCACTTTTAAGTGCGAAATACGCATTGAACAACATCATCGAACATGTTAAAGATATCGACAGACAAGCATTACATGTAATTAAATTTGAAAACGAATAATCTGGATGATCAAGACGATAAATTGTGTAGACAAACAGTAGACCCATAAATATTCCGAAACAACTGCCGATTATCATTATTGAATCATTGATATACAACCATAACGGATATGAATTTGTTTCATTTAGAATTGAAGTTAAATTTGACATTTCTTTTTGAAAATAGCAAAAAATTTGTTACGTCAAGTAAAGTGTATCTAGAAAGAAAGATTATACAAATAAAGTAACGGTTGTTGATAGGGGAAAACTGAAAAAGTGAAAAGACGATGATGCTTCTCACAGAATGTTTTCTCTTTTTCTTTCTATCTTATGATAGAAATGTAATTTCCAGTAGACATAATGAACTATGCTCTTTAGAAATTCTTTTGTCTCTTATCATATTAAATTAATGTTCAAATATAAAACCATATACATATGTTCTATGATAAATGTCAACGACTATTTATCTCAACTAATATTTGTTAGGAGAAAAATATACATATTTATAGATTTTTTTTGATTGGCATCAATAAATAGTGAGCATTGTGACGAGATTTTTTTCTCTATTATGAACTCACTCGTTCACGCATACAAATGAACATTTTTTTTCTGCTTTTGAAAAGAAAGTATGGATGAAATTTCAACTGTGATTTATATTGGTGAAAAGTGCTGAGCAATGATTTATGAAGAACATTTTCTCATCTTTCAAAGTAGTTGTGCTATTGAAAACGATTTAAGTGCAACTTCAGATTCAATTCTAAAACGCACATGATGTTGTTTTTCGTAGTTTACATACCATCATCTAATTAAATAGATTATAGCTTTTTAATGCGATGCGAATGCACAAAGCATTTATATTGCGCATCGCGAGTTTTCCTCTTCTTCTTTCTCGACGTACGACCTTTTGTTATTTTGAGGGAACGTAAATATTTTTTGTTTTATGATTTACTAATATCCGAGACACTGTATTTCGCACCTGAGCTCGTCTCATGTATCATCTAGTTAATTAATCGCACTATGAAGATTTGCTTTTTCTAGTTTCGAGCGGTTCTAAACGTAAATCAAAGCTTGTTTTCTGCGACAAAAATTTACAAAGAAAAACAAAACTATTACCTATTATTTCGCATGAAATTTTGCCTCTAAGACAGGATAATCTCAAGATTAATTCGACTGAATCAAAATGAACAATACGTGTGAGAAAAATAAGCTTCACTCTGTTAGCATTATTATGATATTATTATACGTATAAAAAAAAGAAACTTCAACCCACTCATGAATATTAATCATAACTTGAGAAAAAATTACATAACGAAAATTTATAATGTTATATGAATAGGAATCTATGAAGCTTGACTTACGTAATTATTACAGAAGTTAGACTAATTTTTGATTTCAACAACATTCGCATAGACACGCACCATGAAGAAAAAATATATCAAAGGAAAGCAGAAAAAAAATACTAATTGTGATTTTCCGGTCTTTATTAGTACGTTTTTACTCGTAGAAGATAACGAGATACAATTAAAATTAATATCGGTTAATAGAGTAAAGTAAAATCGGATTTTTATCTGAACAAAATAATTATGAATATATACATGCTTAATTAAGATCCTATGAATAAAAGACTTTCTACTCATTAGTCCTTTCTAAATTGACAGTTTAAGTAGTATAATAAGCCATTGGAAAAAGGAGATTATATTAAAAATAAATATTATTCACAGAAGAAAGTATTCTAGGTCTCGTGAGTGAAATCGAAAAATGATTTGTTAAAATAGAACGAATAAAAAACATATACATATCTCATGGTGTCACGTATCATCATCTCAGTGTAAAAACAAACCTTTCGAAAGATAAGTAATGAAGACAATAACATCAACTACTGAATGTTACGATGCATGGGCAAATACATATGATTCTGATGGAAATATTTTACAATTATTAGATGATAATGCATTCAATGAAATAGCTCGACCACTTCTTAATTTAAACAATGAAAATAATTCAACGCAAATCTGTTGTGAATTAGGCTGTGGTACTGGACGTAATACAATAAAAGTCTTAGAAGCAAACTGGAATGTCGTAAGTACGATGAGAATTTACGATATAGATGAAAAGTCAGTTTGATAACACATTGTTTCCTGTGAAGAGCGAATGTTTAAGTTGTAGTTACTCATTTTTTAATTATTCCTGGTGTTCTTCGTATATCTTCATCATGTTCTAAGATAATTTATAAGAACATTTTATATTACCAACGAGAATTTAACTATGATATAGACGTATTATTATGAATTTATTTCTTAAGATTATATCTACAAAGTTAATTATCTTCTCGACTGTGAGGAGGGTCATATGAAAAAAATGCATTTACTTGTTTGCTTGTGCCAGGGTTAAAAGAGCATACAAACTTATTTTTATAAGATTTGACGAAAGGAAATTTCTTTGCGGAAAATTTGAGATGATCAACAGTTGCCAATTTTGTGATACTGAGAGCTAAACGATGTTAAGGATTTCATGAAGTTTGTCAATAACTGTTGGTAGAAATACAGTACTATCTCGAAGAGTATTTATTCAGTAGAGGACTAAGCGAGTTTCAGTGACGAGCGTTACTTGTGAATATGACTGGCGTAGACACAAAATTACACAGAGTATAGTGTGAGAAATGAGTTCTTTGTTCTTTGAGAATATGATAGCTTCCATTGAAAGAAATATTAGATGAAACTATTTTTATAGATAAATAATTCAGTTCAGCAAACGCATTCCTTTTTCTCCGCTCACGCATCGTCTGTCTACGCACTGATTAGTTACACGAGAAAGGATTGAGGAGGTGATGTGTAGAAATATCGAATAGAAAATAGTTAAATTTCTATGTTTCTTCGATAGAAAATATTTGAATAAGAACATTGAATACTTACCAATGTCGTCATTGATCAATAGACGTAATATACTTGAGTTGTTTTTGCTTTATACATATTTTTTTCTGTGCATTTGAAAATATCTTCCACATACTCTTTGCAATTAGTCTACTAATGCGTAAAAATTTATTTGATCAAGTTAATAACACAAAAAACTTGTGAAATATAATATTCTTTGTTTTAAGATCGCTGTGGATGCATCCATTTGTATGATGTCTAAAGCTCAAGAACGTATTGAACAATGTAAAACTTTGCCAATATCACCAATAACATGGATTGTACATGATCTTAACGAAAATACTGAACTAACAATTAATGATTCATCTGTTGATGCTGTTATTAGTACACTTGTTATTGAACATATTCAATCATTAGATCGATTTTTTCGAACTACCTATCGAATATTAAAAAAAACTGATAATAATTGGCTTTTTCTAACAGCTATGCATCCGAATATGTACAAAGCTGGTTCACAGGCTGGTTTTATAGTTGATCAAACAACTGGAGAGAAACTATGTGGCGTGTCTTATGATCATTCAATCGAAGATATTATTGAAAGTGCAAAAAATAATCATTTTATTTTAAAACATTACACTGAAAAACAAGTAGAAAACGAACAACATGCAAAACAATTGGGGATTCGAGCAAATAAATGGATTGGCATGAATATTCATGCATCTTTTCTATTTAACATACAAATATAACTTGTTGTTCTTTCAGTACAATCAATAAAAAGTGCGAAAATTAAAAATAACTTCACAATGACATTACATCAGAAATAGATTCGAAAAGAAAATATTTATTTGAAAAAGAAAAGAACCAAAATGAAATCTTATTGTTAAGTAATAATTCTGTCTGGTTGATTGATTTGTTCGGTTTGTTTTTGAATATTTTCGATAATATTCTCCACAACACCACCAACTGAATCATTCGGTTTCAATCGTTCGAATTGAAAATGTGGTTGCAGTCGAGTTTTTCTTTCATTTAACTGAGTTTCTAATGCACTTTTATTGATTTGATAGATACGTTTGCGTGTTTCAAATAGAAGATTTAATTCCGCTGGATTTCGTCGTGGTCGACGTACGCTTCGTATTGAAATCAAATCACCATGTGTATGATTATCTAGAATGTCATCAGCCAATGATGCCACCGAGTCCATAGTTTCTGATAATTCGAATTGATTTGATGATGTTTTCAATGTTGAACTTTGTTGAATTTCATTCGTCGATGAAATCAATATGTTCGAAGTTCGAACTGGTGATAAACTCGATCGTTGTGGTTGTAGTATTCGAGCTGAACTGGAGATTTTTGCTGAAGATTTCTTTCGTCGATTTTCATTTCGTGTTAATGATCGACGAATATTCGGCAGGAAACTATTCGATTTAGCTCGTGCATGAACAGCTGATTGTGCATGAATATGTCTCCATGTTTCTTCTAAATCTCGAGCTGTTTTCTCTTCGTGATTTTCTTTATCTTCTTCTTCTTCGTCATCATCACCCTCATTGTCATTTTTTTTCTTATTGACATTGGGCAAATTTGCTGATTGAATAGGATTTTGTCGTAGAAATCGATTATATTTAACATGAATATTCAATCGACGTTCTTCTTCACTCGGTGGTATAGGTACACTTTGCTGACCACTAACGAGATTATCTAATTTCTTTCGTTGATATTCATAGAAAGCATCGGTTTTGCCCATATGTTTTTGTTTGTATTCCTCTAAATTCTTTCGTAATTGTCGAATATAATTTTCTCGTTTCCATGAATATAATAAATTTTTATTATATTTTTCTTTGACATTATATGTTTGCATGTCTTTTAACAATTGAACGTAATATGTTTGTTGACATTCGGTTAATTTGTCTTGAATAAGTTTATTTTTCTGTAAAGCTTGTAAAAGATTGGTTTGAAAAACATGATTATCTGTTGAATTCTTCATTTTTGTTTGATTTTTATATCGACATGTTTAACATTGATTGATTTCGATAAAAGCAAAATATTTCGACATCCTTTATTTTCTTTGTTTTTTGTTTGGTATTGCTGTGAAAAAAAAAGAACAAAACGTACACTTTAGTTGTAAGTTTCATTGGTAACAAAAATATTTTAAAAATAAGTTTTGTTCGTTTCTCTTTGTCTTCTGCTTTTTTTCCTCCATTAACATTCGATGAAATTCAATTTGCATAAACGCACATCGAACGATGTTGTATTCGTGAATTGTTTCTCTTGTGAATAGTGAACATTAAATCACGACGATTAACATGCTTAAGCTTAAAAAATCAAGAACAACAACAACAACAAAAGAAAGAAATCTACATTTGCGGAAACGATGACAATAATTGAAACATATAGATGATTTTCTTGTTGGAAGAGTAAATCGATTTGTATGATTTTGATTTACACATTGATTTAGATTTGTCTTGTCTTTTCGAATGTCAAACTTGTCAACAAACAGGAAATATGTTTGTGCAATGATCAATAATTATCTAATTTGTGTAGAAAGAGAAGAAAAAAAACTAACTACATATACTGGTTTATTCGATCGTTAAGATAGAAGACTAATCATGACTGGTGAATTTCAAAATTCTATAGAATAAATAACTTTTGAAATAATCTCATATGATGATAAATGTGAATGTTGTGATGCTTAATTGAGAATAACTATGAATGCTGAAAAAAGAAGATGAAAAAAAGAAGAATTGAGGTCTCTCGTTACGATTATCGGGAAGAGGCACTCTTATTAAATCTGATTCTGTCGTTCGTTCTCTTTTTCTTTCTTGCCGAGGTCCGTATTATCGGTACCGATTGTAACATTGAATCTGTCTGTTAACTCTTCTCGACTACTTTCTTACAGTAATTTGAACACAGAAACTTCTCTATTTGAATTGTTTTCACAAGAATAATTCTTTAGATTTTCTGTTGTGCTCTGTTCTTCTTCTATCGTTAGTCGAATCCCTCGATTTTAAGTGAAAGATTTATCATCATGAGTAATTTTCATAATAAGATTCCAGTGAAGAACAAAACAAAGCGTGACTCGGTTTCTTTTTGAATTCAAATGTCATCATTGATTAAAATAAAATTCTAGACAGCTCTTTCAAGTTTTCTTTCTTTTCTTTTTTAAATTTTTAATAGATATTTAGTCTTATTTTGTTTTTTGCTTTCGAACAGAATGCAATTATTTTTCTATGATCTATTTTCAAATAAGATCACAAATGTCAACTAATACTATGTTCGTATTAATCAAATCGATTGAAAATGATCAGATTTATTCGATTAATCATTATTTTGCTAATATTTCTTCGGAAATTATCTTTTACTTATTCAATATCATCCGATCCACTTATTCGTTTGACAGATTCCGGTCGTGTTCGTGGTTTTGATTCATATTTTCGAACGGGTGATTCTTCTCGTCTTCATCATGTTCGTAGTTGGTTAGGCATTCCTTTTGCTAAACCACCAATCGGTACACGTCGTTTCAAAGCACCTGAACGTATCGAACCACGGTCTGACATTTTAAACGCAACACAACTACCGCCAACATGTTGGCAAACCGAACAGATTATTTACAATCTGTCAGCGGAAAAAATTTGGTCACCAAATACGAATTGTAGTGAAGATTGTTTGTATTTAAATATTTGGACGCCAGTCAATCATATTCAATCGAAACCTTTAGCTGTACTTGTTTGGATTTACGGTGGCGCATTTGTAACTGGCTCGAGTACGTTGGATATTTATGATGGACAAATTCTAGCTGCAACCAATGATGTTATTGTCGTTTCAATGCAATATCGTTTGCAAAGTTTCGGATTTCTATTTCTTGATCAAGCTGATGCACCCGGTTAGATTTTCAGTTTTATTCGAATTTGAAAACAATTGGTTCTTTCTAGGTAATCAAGGTCTACATGATCAAATCCTTGCTCTCGAATGGATTCATCGAAATATTGTTTATTTCGGTGGTGATAGTCAGCGAATAACACTATTCGGCGAATCAGCAGGTGCTGTTTCGGTTGGTTTTCATTTGTTATCTCCACGTAGTCGATCATTATTTACAAATGCTATACTACAAAGTGGCGGACCAACATGTCATTGGGCGTATTTAACAGCACAAGAAGCACGTCGACGTTCATATAAATATCTCTATGAATTCTATTCACTTGTAACGAAACGTTTAGCCGATGAACAATATCAACACGAACATACGAAGATTCCTGAAGTTTGTAAACGAGGTGCTAAAGTTATTAATATAAATACCATGTTCGAATGTGCATTGAACTATCCAATACTCGATAGTAATCATTATGCGTACATATCTAATGCTGAATATACGATTCAAGATGGTGGACCCATGTTTTTCTTTTTAATGCCAGTTATTGATGGAGTTTTTCTGCCGAATAATCCTGTCGCAATGTTAAAAACAGGCAATTTTAAACAATGTCCGATTTTATTAGGTGCCAATCGTGATGAAGGTTCGTATTTTCTTGTTTACGCTCAAGGTAATGATAAAACGCCGGGCAATGCTATGCCAGATGTTAATTATGCAACATTTCTCAAACATCTTGAACTTTATTACACATACATACCCTCATATCCATATAAAACTCCACGTATTGTTCTTGAATCTTTAATTCATAAATATACCGATTGGTCAGATTGGTCGAATAATATTCAGAATGCTGTTATTCTCAGTCATGCAATTGGTGATGCACATTTTACTTGTCCGACAGTCTCAGTAGCCAATGCATTTGCTAGACAAAATCTTTCGGTATTTTTCTATCATTTCATTGCTCGACCTTCGACGAGCGATTGGCATACGTGGACAGGCGTTATGCATGGGTAGGACAAGTGAATTTCTCGTTGAAATAGATTCTTATATTCGTTTTTTGTTTTATTTTTAAGCGATGAAATTGTATTTGTTTTCGGTGAACCTTTAAATTCGACGGATGGAAAATTTTATAAATACGAAGAAATTCTACTATCAAAACGAATGATGAGTTATTGGGCAAATTTTTCGAAATATGGGTAAACTATTTTCAAAAAGAATCTGTAAAAAGAAAACTGATTTTTCTTTGTCTGTAGAAATCCAAATGGTTTATCAAATGAAGATCATCATCTCGATTGGCCACTTTATACATATCCAAAACGTGAACATATCATACTCGATTTTGGCAATAAATCAACAGGAATTGCTCATCGTGCTCAGTATTGTGCTTTCTGGGAATCCTATATTCCGGTTTTACTCGAAGAATTCGGTAGAATTCTACGTTTTTCTCCTTTTTTCTTTTAATCATTTTGAATTTTTCTTTAGAACGAAATGTTCTTCATGGTTCCTCATCTTTATCTTCATTAGCACATTTGTCTATGAAATCATCTTGTTCATGCACATCGAAATCTTTATTATTAAACATATCGATTATTTTCTTCATTATTCTTATTTAAAAACAAAAAAATGAAATAATTTATTTATTAATCTACCAAATACAAACGAGAACAAGAAAAGAATTTTCGATCTTTTTTGTTTGTTTGTTTTTCTATATACATATCATGGATGTTTCGTGTGTTTGTCTAGAAATTTTATCAATAAATACTTTTATGATCGTTGAGTTGATTCTTCTTCATCGGACGATGGCGAAAGAACATCGTCATCATCATCATCGAAGTCTTCATCATCAACTTCTTGATTGTCATCTGAAATTCAATCGAAAAAGTTATTATTGTTCAATTGAACAGGTGTTTACCTTCAATTTTGAAACAAACGGGCGGAAGATTTGTTGAAGATGTTGATTTTGCTGTTGAAGTTCGACTTTCGAATAGAGTTTTCAACGAACCAGACATGGCCATTTCTAAAGAAAAAACAAAAAACTTATTGAATAAAGTCTTCAATTCAGTTATCTTCGTACGAGTGACAAAATCTTGGAATGTTTCAGGTACAAGTGAACGTATTTGCTCAAGTTCTTGTTGAGATTTGATTCCACCTTGCAATTGCTTTGACAAACCGATCTTATGTAAACATTCGGTTTCATTTTTTATATTAACTCGACGATCGAATGTTAAAACCGTATTTCGACTAAATGAAATCGAAAATGTTTTTCTATTTTTTTTGGTTGTTATTCAATTGGATTTCTTTACCCATCTCGAGAAAATGATGTTTCAACTGCAGCACCATTCGACGTTTCGAATGCAAAGAAAGGTATTGAACACATGTTATTTATTGAAAATATATTTCGACGTTGTTCATTTCGACGGATCAGATTTCTGAGAGCAATTTGCTACGAAACCGAAAGAGATCATCAATTTTTTTTGCGTACTTATATCGAAATTTACTTTTAAAAGTGCTTCTTCGACGAGACGAACTTTTTCTCTAATTGTTTCTTTGATTTCGATAATTTTTTTCTATTCGAAGAAATCAATCAACTATTTCTTAAATTCAATGATTTACCTCGATAAGTTCGCATTCAAAAAGTGCATTAACAGGAAAACCAACCCAACGGATATCTTTTTTATCTTTAACAATAATATTCATAGCAAGAAGAACATTAATAGCGTCATAAACTCTTCGACGAATATTCTTTTGTTCGTAAGCCTTCAAAAGAAAAACAACAGCACAAAATTTTCGAACGAATCGGCTTTAGTTGTCAATTACGAGTTCGTTTTCGGGCAATTGTTGACTTCGTTTTTCTTCGTGAGTATATTCGGCGACAAGTTCCGTAGCAACTTCATTGTATGAAGTGATTTTTTTCTCTTGAACTTTATTACAAACTTTCTTGGAAAAATATCGTAAACCTTTCGATAAACGTTCACGATGCCGGTGCGCAGCTAATGTCGATAGACTAGAAATATGGGAGATATTTTAATAAATCTCTTTTTTCTTGTTGTTTTACTATGTATTTGCATCGGTTTCTTGAGCAAATGGATAGACACGTTTACGTGAATTCGAATTTTGACTCAGCACAGGACGATTCTAGATCGAAGTAATGATAGAAAAAAATAAATTTGAAAGAAAGTCTATTGTTGTACAATTCGTTGAGCTGCTTGAATGAGAACTGGCGCATGATTTGGCGATGAAGTCGTATCTGTTGTGATTATCGTTGCTTTCGAGCCCGTCAAAGGAGAAACAATATGAAACACTAAGAATAAGGAATATGTATTTTGTTTTTTTTCATGCATGTCAGATGGATAGATACCTCGTGGTCGAATAGGAGCCGATAGTGAACGTTCCTAGAAATAAGAATCTCATAAAAAAGTAAATGAAAACTAGACAACGAACTGGCAACGAAGTTGATGATATAGCAGAAGTTTCAGTAGTTGACATTGTTCTGTTTTCAATGGCGAGTGAATAATCTGAATGAGTACTCCCGAAGAGTTACTTGTCTTTTTTCAAAGTAACGCATTTGTCTAGCCATCTTTTATTTGGAGCCAAAACAACCTCCTCCATTAACTCGAATTATTTCGCTTGAAAATCAATTTTATCTCGAGAATTTTTTCGAATTTCGATAAGAAAAAAGTCTAAGCTTTGTTTTTTTCTCTCAAATCTTTTTCAAACAACAGCCATGAAAAGATGTCGCTGATGAACGACTGTCTTAATTAACAACAAATGAATTTTTTATCTTATCAATATTGATTTGTCCAAAATTGAGATTTTTTTTTTATTTTTGAGCCGAACGGCTTGGCACACATGCGCGCACACATTGAACAAACAAAAAAATGATGTGAAGTGAACAATTTTTGAATAGAGAAAAAAAACTCACACAGGGCAAGAGATTATAAGAAAAGAAAAAAACAATTTTTAGTGTTTTTTTTCCGAAAAAAAAGAAAACAATATTCTTTTGTACAAAGATAAGAAGGAGAGCAGATTGACAAACTCGTTTTTGTTTTCGGAAGTTACATTGTTATACATATTTATATATATATACCGTCATTAACGTCATTGGTACGCATCAATGCACATGTACTGAGATTCGTCGTTCATTTTGGCAACAAGAAAACAAACAAACAAACAGAAAAAAACGAGTTGATCTGGTAGCACAATCAATACGAGGCACTGTAGGACACATTTGAACAAAAACAAGATCTGTATTAGTCAAGACATTGAATAGAAACAAGAGAGAGAAAAAAGCAAAGAAGGGAGACTAGCACACAAAGCTCTTTGATTTTAAATGAGACTAAAAAAATTATTTATGATCAAAGAGATTAATACATGTTGAAGAAAGAAAAAGAGATCAGAAATACTTTGGTTTCACATTTATAAACGTGTGGATGTGTTTGTGTTCGAACTAGATTGAATATCTTAATCATACAAAAAAAAACAAATTGAATTTAAGCACACGTATATTGTCAAGAAAATGAAAAACACGAACAAAAAAAATACTTTCTTTTGAATCAAGTATTAAGAAAAGACGTAATACAAAGGTATTAACAGAGATTTTTCACTCCTCAATAGTTATATTACACGAAACGAGAAGAATACGATAGATACAACAATCTGAAGTGTAATTGTCTATGTTTTCTGAACAAAAGTATCCATCGAAATAATTGACAAAACAGAATGTTGATTCATTATTAATTTGTATATTGTATATCAACAAAAAGTCACTGGAATTGTTTTAAACTAATAAATATCTGTTTGAATCGATAATTTGCATGTATGTTTTGAAAACAAACGGAAATTTAAAGATGCTATCTATCAAATGAATGATGATCACGAGAAGCTGAAATTCAATAATAAAAAAAAGAAAACGATTTTGAAAGAAACGAAACGAGTTTATTGAATTTGACTTACACATATAATTGGAATTGTTGTAGGATTGTTGTCGTTGTAAATGTGAATGATAAGGATATTGTTGTTGATGTGTTGGATATGAATGATGATGATGATGAGAATGAGGATGTCCATGAATAGGAGGAGGAGGAGGCGCAGCAGCAGCAGAAGGATGATGATGATGATGATATTTCATGGATGGATGATGAAAATGCGAAGGATTCGGGGTTGAATGAGGATTTAAAAATGGATGTGAAAATGGAAAATTAAAAAATGGAGCTGGATTTCCTGTTGGAGGAACAAAAGGATTATGATGATGATGATGGTGGTAAGCTTGACTGTATGGATCGAGATGCATTGATGGATGTTGTGGAGGTAATATGGGTGGAATTAGTGGATTTTCTTGACCAGTTCGATAGTTATGATTGGAGAGTGAACGTGATTGAGAATACGCTTGTGATGCACAAGCTGCTGCTGCTGTTGTTGTTGTTGCCATTGTTGATGTCGATGACGTCGATGCTGGTCTCGATGAACGATGTGATGATGATGACGATGAAGAGGATGTGGACTTTCTTGATTGATGATCTTTCAATTGTTTAGGTGGTTGATCGTAATATAATGGCACGACATCGTTGTGATCTACTGATGATGTTGAACTATGTGAATGTTTCGATTTTGATGATGCAGTTGAGATTGGTGTTGGTGAAACCGGTTCGAGAGCTTGTGTATCAAGTGAATAATCAATATTTGGTATTGATTTACTACTTGAACTACTTGCAACACTCAATTTTCGTTGTTGTTGTTGTTGTTGTTGTTGTTGATGGTGATGATGATGTTTTCTCTTTTCTGGACTGTTAACTGTGTATGTACAATAAGTTTCATAGGAATTCGTTTTCTGATGAATTATTTCTGTTTCAGGTGGAGGAGTTATAAATGTATTATTATTCTGATGATTTGCATTGTCATAATTAAATAAATGTGAATGATTTTGTCTTAATTGTTCGTTTGTTGTTTGATTTAACAATGGTGGTGGACTTTGTTTATGTTCGATGGATGTTATACTCGATGGTGGAGTTTGTTCATCGATAATAAAACCTGAATGAAGTGTTGTTGATGGTTGAGGTTCATTTTGACAAGACGATGATGATGGTGGATGTGATGATACTGATAGGAGAATAGGCGAATTGGTTTTTTCGTCTTTAGGAAGGAGATCATCGGGTGTTGGAGGTGATTGTTGACGATACATTTGAGCTAATGGTCGTTCGAAACGCGTGAGACCAGCATATTCAGTATCGATTTGTTCGCTCGTAGTTTTCGTTTTTTTCTGTTGTTGATTTGGATGTTGGATTTTTTTCTTTTTCGTCTTCTGAGTTTTCTTATTCGGAGTTTTTTCTTTAGAAGAAATACGTGGTGGAGATGGAACCGGTGCTGGTGGTGGAGGAGGTAATTTCGTGCGAATTTTAATCTTTAATGGTGGACGATCCACAGGTGGTGGAGGTTCAATGGGTTCGGGTGGTCGTGGCAATGGCACATCAAGAATAGGCACAGGAGATTGTGAATGCTCATCGATTTGTTGATTTGGAGATGTCAATGGTGAAATCGATTTTCTTCGTTTGTTCTTTTTCGAAGATGTATTTACATAAATCGTATTTAATTTTAGTTTGACTGGCGGAACTGTTAGAAACTGTTCGTCAGCATTCGATTCCATGACTTCTTGTTGACGTTGTTGATTGAGATGATATTTTTCTTGATATCGAGAAAATGTATGTTCAAGTAGATCCGTTCGTTTCGAATTCGTATCTGTTGTTTCGATTTGATCAATTAATTGATCGACATCATCGACATGCACATGATTTTGAATCAATGTTTGTCCTTGATTTTCAATGATTTCATATGGTTTATCTTTGGGATCGTTCAGTAACTCTTCGAGATCATTATCATTAACAAGATTATCATCCGTTCGTTCCATACTAATATCATCGACACGACCCGAATCAATGATCATTTCATTGCGTGGTGATGATGGATTCGACGACGATGAAATCGGTTCGAATAGAATACACGGTGGTTTGGTTGATTGTTCATGATTCGATGACGAGATTTGTGTATCTGATTGATTTGTTTCTAAAGGTGGAAGAAGTGAATCATAATCAATTTGTTGAACAGGTGATTTCGATGGAACAGTTGTTGTTGGTCGACTAGGTGTTATTAAATCGACTGTTGTTGATGTTTGATGTTGAATAGGCGATTGAATCGATTGAAATTGTAGGATCGATGAAAGATCGGTGATAGATGTTTGACTTAGATTTTCATCGGAACTTTCTCGATGAATACCAACTGATGCTAAAATTTGTGATTCGAGTTTTTCTAAGATGACAATCGGTTGTTTTTTATGATGAAGAATATTTTCATCGGATGGATTCTCTGTTTCGATTTGTGCTTGTGGTGGTGGTGGTTGTTCTTGCTCTTGTTGTACTATTTGTTCTTGTTCAAGAGGCAAGAAATATTGTAAATCTTGAAAAGCTGCTGCTGCTGCTGCTGAATTCTCATCCACAATTTGAATATTTGCATTTTTCATAATTTCATTCGTTGCTTCGAGCAAAGCAAGTGAAAAATCCGTTGTTAAAACATCTGTTGTATCATTTCCAGCTGTTACTTGAACGTGTCTCAACACTTCCTGATCGGTAACCATGACTAAATCATCGAGAATATCTTGATATTTAGCTGATTCATACGTTGCTACTTGACTGGGTTCGATATGTCGCGCAGTCAATTGAACACCTTCTTCAGGTAGTAAACGTGTGGAATTATTTACAATGGTTATCATCGATGAACTTGCACGTTCTCGTTGTGAACCAAGTGGCACAACAGTTGTGAAAACATTGTTATTAATCAATGATGAACCTGGATAAACAGGCGGTGGACCTGAAGCTGCAAGTGAAAGCAAGGAATTTTGATTTAATGCTGCTTGTTGTGTTTGAATTGATTCGTTATTATTTGTATTCGTATTATTGTTATTGTTATTGTTCGTAAGAATATGTGCGAAAAGATTTTGTTCTGCATTTGTATTTAATTTAATATTCGGATCATCTAAATCGAATTGTTTAAGAAACGTATTTTCATCGAAATTCATTTCGACAAGTTGCATATCTTCTTCGCTCATAAATGATGTTATTTGTTCCTGTTCAGCATTGAAATCCTGCTGCTGAGAAAGAAGATTTTCTGATTGAGGATTGAATTGAAATTGTTCATGATTTTGTTCGATAAAATTCGTGTTCGATGAGATGATCGATTGAGTTTCTTCGATATGAATATTCGTTGTTGATGTTTGTGAGAGAAAATTCGAGGCGATCAATTCTTGATCGAAATTTTCGAGAAAACCTGAGATTGATTCAGCAAACGAACTGTTCGTTGGCGACGATGATGTTTGTTGAAGAATATTTTCACTATATGACTGAACAAGTGTCGGTTTCGATGAACGTTTCACCGGCTTTTTGGTCGTACGTTTTGTTATCGGATTATTCGATGTTACAGAACGTTGAATATTCGATGGAGCCGGTGCTAACGGTCGACCGAGATGGTTAGGAGCTATGGGAACACGTGTTTGATTGTTCGATGGAAGAATAAGATTATTGGATGTTGTCGACTTTTTTGTTGGCCGTGGTCGATCTTTTTTCGTAGGTTTTTTACTGGTTGTTGATGGAGGAACAGAGAGATCTAAGGATTTCGAATGAATTAAATGTGGATGTTGATCTGTGGAAATCTCAATTGACGATTGAGATACGTAGTTTGTTGTTGTTGTTGTTGTTGATGGTGATGATGAATAGGATGGCGAAGAAAACAGTGATACTGTTGGTGAACTATTATTGCTAACAAATGAGGTTGATTTCGATTCATTGACAACAGCAGGTTTATATGTTTGCAGAGAATGTCCTCTCGATGATGGTTTAGGACGTATTGGTCTTGGATATTTTTGTTTGGGATCATTGGAATCATTATCAAGATTATTTAGTGACTCATTATTCGTTGATGAATATTGTCGTGTTATACTTTCATAATGTTCAGCTTTCATTTTCGGTATAACAGGTACTAATTCTTGATTCGGATGTAATAGTGATGGTTTCGGTCGAATTGATACTTGATGATCAATCGGTGATGGATTTAAAAGACTAGGAATATTCGATGGTCGCAATTCTTTTGCACTCGAATTCGTGGTTGGTTCTGCTGCCGCTGTTGTCGACATTGTCGTAGTTGCCGCCGTTGTCGTTGTTGTTGTTGATGATGGTGTTGTCGAATTGGGCAAATAGACAACATTATTCTGTGATGCAAAAAATGATTGTATTGAATCTAAGCTAACATTATTGAAATTGACTAAATTGATTGGTTGAATCAGATTGGTATTATTTTGTACGAGTGTATTTGAATTATTCTGTACAAATGGTTGATTTGTCGATTGAATAACTGTATTGAAATTGGGCGTTAGATTCGATTGATTTCCGTGAATATTTTGTTCAGTAAAATTCTGTTGATTTGTTTGACCATGATTTGTTATATGTTGATGTGTGGTTTGATTTGTTGTGTTTGTTGAATTACTAGTTATGGTTAAATCGGAATGATCAAATGTGATATTAGTTGGCTCAGCTGTTGTAAGATTCGGCGCTGGATTTGGAAGAAGTCCTTCTGAGGAAAAACAAACAAACAAATCGAAATGAAATAAAAGAACAAAAAAAGCTAAAAATTATTTACGAGATCGAAGTATTTGTAAAAGTTTCGCATTTTCTTCTCGTAGATTGCGAACCGTATCTTCGAGATCGGTTTCTTTGAAAAAATCTTGAAACGAAAACGAAATCAATAAGTTTATTCAACAAACAAACAAATGTTTAAGTTACCGTTGTTATCTGGTTCGACCATTGATTTATGATGAAGAGATTCGATAAAAGAAAATAGAAGACAATGAACATAATACGTAACATTTAGAGACAAGAATCAAACACTGTTCCATAGTAATCATGTACATACATAGATATTTCTACGATCAAAAGAGAGAAAAAATAGATCTGAAAATAAATGAAACTAATCACGAAAGAGTTTATGCATCGACGAAAAAAGAAAAAAAAAACGTTGACTTAGTTTTTTTTCAAGTGTTGAATTTTAACAATCATAACGACAAAAAATGTCAACAGCCATGTTTTACTTCGATTCGCCTCTCCCTATCGTTTCTTTTCTTTTCGATTCGGTCAAAATGTATACAGTGAGTTCGTATAAGCGCAGTAGCATGTGCGCATATGTGCTGATCGATTCAAGGCTATTTGTCGCTAAAATCTATTTCAATAAAAATAATCCTTTCGTTTTTTTTCGACGACAAGAAAAAACAAAACATGAGTTTTATTCAGAAAAATTACAAACACAATAAAAATATGTGTAACTCCTATTGTTTTATAGATGTCACTGATTTAGCATTGTTAGGAAAATATTTGCTTTTCTGAACGAAAAAAGAAGCTAACAATTTTTTTGTATCGTTTCAATGAGCGTGAATTGAAAATAAAACTCCTGTTGTTTCGATGATATAAAACTCATTCGATCGACTCAAATGATTGTCATGACAACAATGAAGGAAAAAATCTTTCTCTCTCTCTCTCTGTCTTTTTTATTTGGATTGATTATATTAAAATAAAAAGAAAAATACTACCTTTCCAGTACTTGTGACATTCCACATGTAAGCAGAAACCTAACCTTTATCGTTTGCAAAGAAAAAAAAGATCAGTTGACGTTTTGTTAATAGTATTATTATTGTTCACGCACCGAAGTGTGAACAAAAAAAGAGAAGAAAGTGTATGTACGTGTACGTAGGAAGGTAACTGCATAAATAGAGGAAGATGTGCTAAGTTAAAGAAAAAAAAGGTTTGCAGTTTGTTCGTGACAATCCAACCACGCATAATCACTTCGAGTGCAGATAGATATTTGTATCGTTTTCGTTTCTGTTCTCTTGCATTTTTGTTTCATTTTTTGACACACGTGTAAGACATTTCTCAATGAAGTATAAACGATGATATGATCAAAAAGATTTTGATTTTTATTCGAAAAAACTTCGAATTCAACTTAGTTTCTTTTTCTTTTCAATATTCAAACGAATGGTTAAATGAAAATGCAAAATTGAAACTCAACAATAGTTAAGATTGTATAATAAATATACGTATTTTTTTTTCTTTTGTTCACCAGGTATTTTTTTATGGTTGCACAAATATTCATATAGGCAGAGGCGGACACAAACATACGCGTACACGAATAGATGAAATAAAAACAGCAGAAAAAAAAGTCCAAGAGCGGTAGAAAACGACGAAAAAAAAACTCTCTTCTCTTCTCCTTCCGATCACACAACAACATCCAGTTTGCAGTAACAGTTGTGTCGTCGATCATCATCATCAGACTACTTCATCGTCGTTTTCCTGTGAGTTGCAGAGATGAATGTGTGTGCGTGTGCGTGCGCTTTGAGACTGACTTTCTTTTATTCTGTTTGTCTTACTGATTTTTCTTCTTGTTCTACTCGTTTGTTGACTTTTTTTTCACTCCACCCATAGTGCTCGAAGAAAAAAGACCTTGTCTGTTGTCGCTCACTCACTCATTTGACCTTAACCGAAACAACATTGAGGAATAGGAAGAAATAGAATAACAACAACAACAGCAACAGCAACACCAATCTTTTAATATTAGATCGAAATACAATTATTAATAATCAGTAAGATACAAATTGATTTCTTTTTATGGCCCATAGGTGAAGACAGTCGATTTGATAGGACATGAATGTTGATATACGAGTCAGTTGAGTTGTCAATTGTTTGTTTCTAGTGAATGACAAATTGCGTGTTGTAATTCGTTAGTCGGATTTCATCGACGTACGTGCGTGAAAAAATTTATATAATAGTTATGTAATAATAACTTTGAAAGACGACAAAACGAGAAACAGGAGGACGGGAGAGGGAAGAAGAAAAGAGGATAAAATATGTTCGATGTATAGAAAATAGTTGGATGCAGGTTTTTTTTTATGTATCATCCTGTGTTATTTGCGCGTGCCATATCGGCAGTAAAAGAGAGCAAAGAGAAAGCTGAATGTCGCTGCACTGAAATCAGTCTTTATTTATGGAGGACGGACATAGACTTGGCGACCTCGAACACCGGATGGATGCAACGATGATGAGTTGATGCTCGGGAAAAGAAGAAAAAGAACAAGAAAGAAGAAGAAAAGATAAAAGAAGTTCACTTGGTGATAACAGAAAGATATGTACAGCAATCATCGGTTAGACTGTGGATCATGATGCTTAGAATCTCGTGGGTCGAATTGATCGTATGACATACGTATCTCATTACACATACTCTTCTCCTTTTATTCTTCTTCGTCTTCCATGTCTGTCTCTCTCTCTCTCTCTCTCTCTTGCTCCCCCTCTTTCTCTTTTACTGGTTACTCGTCACTTTTTGTTCTGGTTCCGTTCGTCATTGTGCAGGATTATAGTTTTGGTATGCTTCGCTTCCATATTCTTTTCTTTGTTATGAGTTGTACGTTCTATTCTCGTGTTCTTGATAATCTCATGAAAAGCATCATTATTTTCATTTGAGTCGGATATGGTGGTGTATCATCATCATCATCATCATCATCGACGTTTAGTTAAGATTCTATTTACACAAACATCCACACCATAGGAAGATTGTTGTTAATAATTTGCCAGTTTCACTGTTTACAAACCTTGGCACTCATATTGCCAACATCTATTTAATAACTGAATTGATCTATAAACGCATATGGTCTATTTTCTATCTATATACATATGTTAATATCGGCTATATTTCTATATTTATCGATTCGATGTTTCTTCTCTCGATATTTTTACTTTTATTTTCCTACAAATTCTTCTAGATGTGTAAGAGTAATTTAGTACATTGAATATCACGGGTGGTGCTGGTAATTATAAGACATTAGAAGAAAGACAAAACAAAACAGAATAGAATATCGTTTAAGCAATGGTAGCCAGCGATTGGTATACAGTCTTAGGTGTTAAGTCAACGGCAACAGGAGAAGAAATTAAAAAAGCTTATCGAAAAAAGGCCCTTCAATTTCATCCCGATAAAAATCCATCGGCAACAGCTGAAGAAATATTCAAAGAAATCAACAAAGCCTATGAAACATTAAGCGATAAGGATAAACGTCGGACGTATGATTTACAACAGCAAAAGCCTCACTTTTCGACAACAACGACTACGACAAAATCTGCTCCTCAACAACGCAAACACGAGACATCATTTAAAACTTCATTTCATACTCCGGGTCAACCACATTTTACATTTCATTCATCGACAAATAACAACGGCTCATCATCAACTCGTCCATCACGTTTTCGTTTCCATCGTATGGGCCCGGATCCGTTCACTAACTTTCATCAACGTCATACGAATCCATTTTTTGATCCATTTCGTTCGCGATTTCGTTCATCAGACTTCTCATTCTTCGATTCGAACAACGATCATATCTCATCAGATAACGATGATGATGGCATCGGCGACGATGATATCGAAACCGAACGAAATAATTCAACATTAGGTAATAGACGATTTCAAAAACGAAAACGAACTGTGTTTTTTGAATTATTGATTTATTTATTTTTCAAGGCTCAGATGATTTTGATTTCGATTCCACGCCGCCAACACGTCGTTCTAGTCAAACACGATTCACAACCAAAACTCGTCCGAAATGGAACAACAATTGGCCATTTGAGAATGACGACGAAACGAAATCATCGACATCGAATGATTCCAAATTTCCGTCGATGTTTCAACAACGTTCGAACATGGACAATCCATTTATGATGTTTGAAATGTTAACACGTGCTGTCTTCGATAAATTCTTCAACGACGATTTCTTCTGGCATCAATTCGACTTCGCTGATCATCAACGTCCTCAAGATATACATTTTCCAAATTTAAATCCACAATCAAGTTCACGTTCGACATCGAGTCGTTTACGTAGTGCGTCACAACAACGTGTGCCAACATCATCAACGAATCGAACACGTATACATGTCAATCATGTACCAACATCGAAACAACCGAATGAAATGCATTTCGAATGGCTTGGACAACAGTCGAGACAAAAACGAGCGACGTCAACATCGCGTTTCGAGTCCAAAGATAGCGACGAAGAAAATCTCGATGATCAATACGTTTTTCAGCAACGTCGACCGCCGACAATTCATGTTCAACGTTTAAGACGACGTACAATGAATAATAATACGAATAACGAACCGAAGATTCCTTCATGTCAATTCTGTTTTCAACCGATACCAGCCATGGATGCTCGTTTACAACACGAAGCTGTCTGTCGACATCGTCCAAATAAATCGACTTCACATTATCGAACGAAATCCTATTCACAAGCACCACAACCACCACCACCACCACCGACAACAACAAATGCTACAAGCAATGAAAACAAATCATTATCAACCAAATGTTTATATTGTCATCAAGAAGTTCGTTTAACTGATCGTCTTGACCATGAAGCACTTTGTAAACAATTCGGAATGAAACGACAATCAACATCCAGCAGTAGTTCGAAACGTTTTACTCCTTCGATGTCCAATAATTTCAATGGTGATAGTCAAACTCCTCCGAAAACTTCATCCGGTAATGATATGAATGAACCTAGAAAAACTAGCACCGCCAATTAGTGATCTAGATTAATCTTGTTTTGTTTTGTTTGTATTATTATTTTTTAATTCCGCTTTTTTTTCATGCACACTTCTGCTTTGACCGAGTGAAAACAAACGAACAATCAACAACACAAAAAGACGAAATCTTTTATTTTGTTTTTGAATTTCATTTTCATTTTGTATCTATTTTACTCTCAGCATGACATGCTTATTTATATATATATTTTCATAATTATATAGACATGCATGTTTTTGAAAATATATCGAGCAAATCTGCCAGTATGTTTGCTTTCTCTTAATCTAACTTTGTTTGTGTTTGTTTATTGATCAATAAGTAAGTACGCACATAGTAGAATTTGGACTTCTTACCTTAATCTTTGCTTGTTGTATAATTCTTTCGATAAAAGATTAATATTCATGATAAATACATATTGTTTGTTTTTTCTTTACCAAGGGAATTTAGCAAGTGGTATTGAACAATTGCGTACGTGTGATCGTTGTCATCGAGTATTTCCCGTTCTATCAGATTTATTTAATCATATGTGTGATGATGATGAAGATGATTTAATTCGAACGAAATCAACACTATCATCACCAACAGCAGCAGCTAATAAACAAACCAGTGATCGTTTATTTCATACGAATACCAATGAATCAACATTAAATAATAGTCATAATAATCATGAATTTGAAACAACAACAAAGCCAAAAATAGATCATGATGCAACAGCATCACCGTCATTATCATCAACAAAGTCTTTCAAACTTAATCGACGTTCATCATTTAATGATTCATTATCACCTTCAAATAAATTATTCTCACCACCATCGACACCATTGATTAAAGAGCAATTAAATTCGACTTATGTTTCGCCACTAAATCGTTCGAGAAGTACGAAATCACCATTTGATGCGCCACACATTCCTGTTCTTAATCGACCATTATATCGTCCAGATTCGACCCATTTTACACGTATATCATCATCACCATCACCACGACCATTATTCAATGGCAGACAACAATATTCGTCCACTGGTTATATTAATCTTCAACATCCATCGTCGCCGATGCGTGTAAACTCATAAACTGAATGAATACATCAAATAGTTTCTTTTTTTTTGTTTACGCGTGCGTGTGCGTGTGCGTGTGTGTATAGGATAGCCACTGAAGAGACAGTATGAATAAATAACAGATTTTTGTTTTGTTTTGCATAATGCATTTATATGTACAAAAAAATAGGAAACTATCATGGACCTTTAAATCGAATAGAAATAAGCCGAACAAAGAACAATTTGTATTGCAATATGTTTTATGACAGTGATGTTACACATGGATGAAGGCTAAAACGAGTCTTGTACGTCAATATTAAAGATAAGTGTTACGGTCGGTTGATTTTCGTTTCGAATATAATCGAATCTGAGCGAGTCAAGGGCTCTGATAAATAAAATATTTATGCCTTCTGAATTCGAAACATCTTATCGATATTCAATTGAATATTTCGACAAGATGCAAATCAAGAATTATTGAATTAAAACTATGTTGAGGACAAATAGATCGTTAAAATAATAATTACTATTATAAATACTAACAAATTTATTTTATTATACAATTAATAAAACATTTCAAATGAACGAAGGAGAAATCAACAAATAACTGGGAGATATTTCACGCAGTGGCTTTGGTTCTTTCCTGTTCGTTAAGTTTTGCCAGCTAAAAAAAGAACAATTATTTACGGTCTGATATTTTTTTTTCTCTCAAAAATATAAGTCTACCTCTGCATGAACAACATCAAGAATAGACATCCAAGCGTCTTCGTCAGTTAAATTATCGTCAAGAAACGAAGGATTCGTATATTGTCTTGACATAGATGAACAAGATTTTTTCAAAGTACTTGATGGAAGTGTATCGAATTTATTGACTTCATTTTCTGGTCGTTCGTCTTGAAATATAAAACTAATAGAAAAAAAAATAGACAAATAATTGAAGCATACTCATCATTAGTTTTAATTGAGTCACAGACGATCCAGATATTGGTCGGCACATAGAATTCGATTCTTTTCTGGTGAGAGGTGCCGTTGACATACAAATTGGACTTAACGATTGGCGAGGAAAACCGGGATCGTAGACTTTAGCATGATCAACAAATGTCACTTGACTAAATTAACTCGAACGAAAATGAATTCAACTTGAAATTATTTGAAAAAGATCGTACTTATAAGGTGCTGGCGGACTTATATCGATATATTTGCCATGATTTATAGTTGTTTGTTTACTGTGACTATCATTAATCCACGAGATGCCTGTATGATTACTGTGTTTCGGTTGTAGAACGGTTGCTGCACGTTGAAATGCTTGTCCTTGAGGAATTCCACTGTAAACATAGAAAAGAAAAAAAATAATAATGTCGATATGTTTTATCTTTTCTCGAGTTGAATTTATTATTTACGTTTTTTGCATGATTTTAGTGTCATCATGAAGATTCATAGACGATAAAGCAAGTCGTTTTGAACGTTTACACCGTCGATATAAAAATCCAGAGAGAAACACCAAAGAGAAAACAAATAAAATGCCTGTCAAATTGCATTAAATAAAAAGAAACAACGTAAAATGAATATATGCTCTTATTAACATTCTTTCGGCGAAACTTACTCAAACTGGATATAAGACCGATTTGCCAAGAACCTAAACCCGTAGAAATAATTACTGATTCGAGTGAATCTGTCGATGACGTTGCATTTGTAAGATTCAAATCGCTAAAAGGAAGATAAAACAATGGATTTCATTAGTTTTAATTCCAACCTGCAGTTAAAATTCCACGGGTTCGACAAAACATTACACACAGATCGTGTCATATTAGTTAAACATAATGGATCTCCGGCAATTTCTGCACTTGAACAAGCATCTGTTGTATAACCTAAAGATACCGAACTTAGATCTATTTTATTTATTAGCATTTTTTTCTCTGTTTACTGTTATTCACCGCTGCTGATGAAAGCGTAATAAAACGTTCTCTATCGATAAGAAAACCATTTAATAGAAAATTATTCGCATTTATATATTCGTAGTAAATAGAAGCTAAAGGGCAAAAATTTCATTAGATTTGTTTTTTTCTTCATCGTAATTACCAAACAGAACTTGTATTCGAACGGAAGTTTGATGAGTAAAAACGATAATCTGCTCGAAATAATCACTCGTACTATGATTACAACTAGTTTAATACGAAATTTCATTTTTAATTAAGAAATCATGGTCAAGTGTATTTTCATTCTTACTTGAAGTTTATAATTGAAATATTCAAAAATAGACTTGAAACATTTTGATATAGAATTTGCAGCTATATAAATGTAAATTTGCTTTCATGTCTGACTTTTTCTACGCTAAAAATACATACATCGTTCACCGTTCTATTAATATCAATAACAGTCGGATCACAGTTGGATACACTAGTTGTTACTGAAAAATACGCACAATTAGTGTTCGCTATACTCTTTTTTTCTTATAGAAAAGAAGCACGAATCGAAAGATTTCTTACTTGTCATTGCTTGTATTTGATTCGAAACCATCTTTAAATTTTCATTGAATATTCTTTTAAATTTGATACAATATTTATTAAATCTACGAAGTATTTTGAGATGACATAGAATCTTTTTTCTATGAATAATCATGAAAACATAGTGTTAAATAGTTGAAAAAAAAAGAGAAAAAACAATGTTCTCATCATTTTCTTGCTTTCTTTTTTTTCCTCTTACACTATCTGAAGTTCCTCCGCTCACATTTTTCTTCCTTTCATATTGACACACAAGAACCGTGTGTCTTCTCAGCATTGAAAACAATTTTCTCGCTTCATCAAATATCTTTTTTTTCTTCTTTTCTTTTCTTTCAATGCAAATGTTTACATTTTACGGACAAAAAAAACTAAAATAGAACCGTTTACTGCTCGATTTGGAAAATAACGAAAATACAAACAATGAAAGATTATGTTTTCTTTAAAAAACAATGCTGAATGAGTTTTACTCGTTTTTCTTTTCTGTCTCGCTTTTCAAGTGTCAATAACAATGAAAAAGCAAAAATAAATAACAAAAGAAGAAAGAAAAGGACAATAACAAAAAAAATCATTACTTTCACAAAATGTGTCAAGCTCATTTGCAAAACTTGCTTTTATTTATAGAGAATGAATATCTCTTTTGCGTATTTTCTGTCAAAAATTAATCAATGTCAGAATTTACGTATATGTGTCACTGCAACTTCTTCGATAATAATCCGATTTAGCTTTTTAAATTTTACAAAAAAAAAAGATTCTTTAGGAGGTATTTATGTACTCAACAAAATTCCAATAAAACGTATTAATTAATTTGACTATGACATAGAGAAAACCTCGTTCGAAATAAATTGAAAAAGCAAAGCCACCAGCCGAGAAATTATTCAAATGTAGTCGACAATCTGCATACAACATTTATTTATTGTGAATAAAATAGAGATTAATTGTTAGTTTCTTTGTGTGTGTGTGTGTGTGTTTTTCGTTCATTGACAAAACAACAAAAATTAGGAATACAAAAACAAAACGATGAAAATTAAAGTGAAATTTCGTCTTCTTTTGTTCGTCGACTACAAACACTCGAACGTGTTTTAAAACTTGACCGATGACTATAAGAACCAAGTCGTCCAGGACAATTGCCATTGAGTCGTTGAGTATGACCAGGAATTTCGAAATCATTGATTTGTAAATGTTTATATAGATTTTCAAATGGTACACTCTCTTGTGAATGACTAACATGTATACGTTGACGTTCATTTGTTGGCGTATTTGATGACATTTGTTGATCGATTATAACATGACTACGTTGATATCGAAGTAAATATTTTAATGCACAACGAAAACGATAATTCGTACAAATAAAAACGAAACATTTATAGGAATAAAGTGATAATTCAAAAGCCAAACCAATTGTTTGCATATGTGTATGAGCTTTGACAAGAATTTTGTTTGATACGGAAAATTCATCATCGATGCTATTCGAAGCGAATAGAACAAGAAAACGTAATAATTTACATGGAATCGAAAGAAAAACAAATACAATTCCTAATGTAAATGCAGCATTGTATGTTCGAAGATATTCAACTATTGGCGAATCATAACGCAATGAAATATTCTCGGTTTCCGAATGATGTGAATGTAATTCATTCCAAATATGTGCACCTTTACGAAACAAAAATATCGATAGAATACAAATGATAATTGTAGCTAATAGAAGACCACAACCCGTATATAAAAATACATTGACTATAACAGCTGTCGAATAGATTGACGCATGTAAATCAACCATTTCAGCATTCATTAGACAATGTCGATGAAGTGTCATGTTTGTTGTTGAATTAACGGTGAACACCAATGGTTCATTGTAGGACATCGATTCAATTGGTGGAACGTTGAATAAAGTAAAAATGAATAGAAGAGCAAAACTAGAAAAAAAAATCGAAAATGATTCTATTAACAAATCAAATTGATTGAATTAATCGAACGGAAAGAAAACATTCGGATCGGATTTAACTTAGACTTGAGAAAAAATAAGTCGAGATAAGTAACAGATAGACTAGACTTGATCGACATATAAGTATATCAAAAATGACATATGTATATACGAAGTATTTTGTTTTCTCAATGAAATCAATTGACATTAATTTCACTTACACAGCATATTTTGCATTGACAATTGCAATTAAACGATAAAATTTCGAATAAACAAGAAATAAACGATTTAATAATAATAAAATAATTAACCAATGAGACATTAATGTCGATATACGTACGATATATGTCAACAGTTTACAACAAACGGTTGAAATATTAATTAAACCTGTCATTATATCAGTATCATTTTCAGGTAATGCTTGATAACGTATAATAGAATTCATTAAATGATAAATTAAGACAATTAAATCAAAACAACAGATTTCAATGAGAAAATTTTCAAATGTACGTTTTTCTCCACCGGGTGCATGTCGAAGAATATAACCATTGACAATTAACATCACACTATTACCAAATAGACCGATCATAAAGAAGAAGATTGTAATTAATAATGAACGATATTCAGTTAGATTAATAGTTTCATCGGAACCAAATGGTGAATGATCATCATGATCAAATGTTTCATTGATATGATCCATCAAGAAGATTGATTTTCTTGTCAATAAATCTAAGAATCAAATATTTAAAAAAAATCAGAAAGAAAGAAAGATTTCTTAAAACTAGAAAGTGATTGTTAGTCGAAAAACATGCGCTAGACTAATAATTATATTTAGTATCGTCATTCCAATGAACATGCGATATGAATCAATTCATTGTGTTGTTCTCTATCTTCTTGTCTCTTTTTTTCTCTGTCTCTGTTTCTTTCTCCTCCTTCGTCTTTTACTGTGCCTTCTTGATGCAAAAAATACTTGCAGATAAATATAAATAACTCGCTGATTTAATTATTCTAAACGAACAAGCCGTAGAATTGAAGATTTTTTTCCTTATATAATTGACCAAATATTGTATCTGAAGGAAAACGTCGATATTAATTACAAATCTCGTGTATCTCTTTTCTTGTTTGATGTTATTTATTCATTTTTCATGTATAGACATTGAGATAGATAAATATGAACGAACGTAAATATATTGTTATTGCTCTTTGCTATTATTTTATGATCATCGTGATTAAGGTTGTCCATTCAGAATCTTATGTCTATATTTTCAATAACAATTCGTGACCGGATGAATAGCAATAAAACACAATATCCGTTGGGATGTTGTTAGTTTCCAAAAAACTAATATGCAAGAGAGGACTGTCGAAAATGTGTTGAATTGTTGATGAGACAGAAGTGCTTTTTTTCTTATAGTTTTCTTATCGATCTCTTTTTTTGTTCAATGAATAATTGATTCATTGAAAATAAGTTAGATACAAAATATATCCTGTTGATTGTTGAGCACAATCATTGTGATGATAAAAATCTATATATATATATATATATATATGTTTGATTCTAAACTTGATAGATCTCTTGTTGTTTGCTCGAATAGATTTTATTGAAAAGAATGAACGAGAAAATCATATCTAATGTTTTGTTCTATTCTAATTTCCCTCAACAACAGACATCATTCGATGAATATGCAATAAGATGTATAATTTTTTTCCTATTTTATTGTTATGATGATCTTATTAATATTATAATTTGAATACAAAAAAATAAGAAAACATAGAAAAAAAGAGAAAATGTCAAAAAGATACAAACAATAGAACGACAATCACGTGTTTAGAAATTTAGATAGCTGGCAACTGTAGTCAGTATCTAGACTAAAATCAATCGAAAAAGAATTTATTGTTCATAAAATATTAGAATTTAAGTACAAATACTTTTTTTATTTGCATCGTTTGAAAAAAAAGAGAATAAAAGAGAAGAGAGAAAGAGACAAATAATGGAGAAAAAAAAACGAATTTGAACGCACAAGATTTCTTTAGGATTCAAGTACATTCTCAAATGAATATGCGTTCGTTGTTGACACTTGTCCTGTTCCACTAATCGGTTCCAATGGTGAACGTTTCGAACCACCATTGCCATCTAACATTCGTTCCATTTGTCGAATTGTATGTTCATTTTTAATCATTTTATCTTGCAATTGATGTCGTTCATATCCCAAATTCGTTAAAACCGAATCTTTTTCAATTAATAATTCTTTAATACGTTGATTTTCGGCTAAAGTATTTGCATGCATTTTACGTAGTTGTGTTAATTGATCGGTAAGACCCATGAGAGCATCTTGCATTTTCATTGCTTCTTCATTTTTCATGAATGCATCGACAGATTTTAGTTTTTCTAATTCCAATGCTAAACGTTTTTGTTTTGTATTGACAGAAACAAGTTGTTTAGCAAGAAGATCATTTTCTTTTCGATAACCATTCTGAAAAAGAAAAAACACAAGCAAAACATAATTTCCAATTGTAAATAAATGTTTTTTTTTAGTCAACGTACAACATATTCAAGTAATTGTTTGTTTTCACTATTCAAATGATCGCATTGTTTACTTTGAGCATGTAATTGTTCCATAAAGGATTTATTTTGTAATTGAAGTTCTTTTAATTTTTGCATTAATAATGTTAATTTATTTTTGCTATCAGCATCGAGTGCATCACGTTCGTTTTTAACAAGAGTAAAACGTTCTTGTAACATAGCTGCATTTGCTTCCGAACTGTCGTAAACAAGAAAAAAAAAACAAGAAGAGAAAATGTCAACGAATTTTATTATGCAAATTTTGTTGTTTTTTTTTACCGTCGTAGGTCAACTTGTAAATTATTCGTACGACCAGTTAAAAAGTCAACTTTTTCTTCAGCTGCTTTTCTGCCTGTAGCTAATTCGTTTACTTTGCCATTTAATCGTGCTGTTTCTTTTTCAAGTGAATCTCGAGCATAGACAGCTTTGGTTAGTTCTTCTTTGAGTAATGTTCCATCGCGCATGGATTTTTCAAGATTTTGTTTAGCAATATAATATTTTTCTTTTAGCAATTCGAGTTCGTTGATTAATGATTGATTTTGTCCTTTGAGATCTTCATTATTACGAGTTAATGTATCGATCATTAAACGCATTTCACGATCAGCAGCTTTGAAACTAATTGAATATTAAACAAAAACAGAAAAAGAATTGAAATCAACTAAGCTTTTTCATGTACCGTTCTTCCATGCGTCGGTAATCTTCCAAAACTTTTCTTGTTGTTTCATATTCGCGTGCTAAACGATCTAATTCATTTTTTAATGTTTGATTATCTTGTTCGAGTCGTTGATATTTAGCTCGAATTTCTCCGAGACGATTTCGTGCCAAATACATTAGTTTATCATGTTTATCTTGTAATTTACCCAATTCAATACCTAATGCACCGTTTTCTTCGGTTAAACGTTCATTTTGAAACCATAAATCATAATTTTCAGCTTTTAATTGTACTGCTTTGGATATAGGTTGTTTACTCAATATATTGATACCGGAATTTCGATTAATAACATCTTGACTTACTTTTGGGTTCGTTACGCGATATTCAAGATCAGCAAATGGATCTGTTCGATCATCTAAATTAGTCGCCATACAGTAATGATAGCCTAGAAACGAGAAATCAAAAGAAAAAGAAAAATCTTTCGTTTATTGTAAATTCGAAACATGTCAAATCCTACATTTCTCCATTGACTTCTCATTTCACTTTATAACAACCGAAATTATTAACTACGAACTTTATTTTATACAGTTGTCAAAACAGGAGGGGATTCTCTTAGGAACAGTTTTATAACGAAAGTGTGTGTGTGTGTGAGGGAGAGAAAAACCTCATTAAATCAAGTATAATCATTCAATTCAAATACCTACCTGTGTTCCTCTTGTCTTATCGCTTGTGCACTCGCACCAATACAACAGAAAAAAATAATTTAAAAAAGCAAAATTCTCGATTTCTTTTCTTCTCTCAGTTTCTCTTGATTTTTTTTCTATACATTTTTTATTTCTCTTCTGTATGACGACGATAGGAAAAAGAAAAGAAGCAAAGACAAAGAATGAATGGCTGCTTGGTTGCTTCAATATTCAAACAAATCTAAAGTAGATGAAGAAAAAAAAATGAAAACAGACTTCGTTGACAGGTAAAATAAGAGACGAGAAATTCATCAATGAATCTTGACGGTCGCCAAAAACAAAAAACAACATGTTTAAATGGTATTTTTTATTCAAAAGAAATTCGATAATGAAATTTAAAATGGGAGTATATAGTTTTTTCTCTCCTTTTCAATGAAACAAACGAATAAAATTTCTATCGTAGAAAAAAAAATGGTAAAAACATAACTGACTTAAAAATGAACAAGCAGAAATACTCCTCGATCGAGTTGGTCTCCTCTCTCTCTCTCTCTTTGATATATGAATGAAGACGTTTGACGGAAGGAAGTATGGAATCGACGAACGAGCGTATGCGCATGTAGTTTTCATAGTGAAACGAGTGCCAATGAGCAACAGAAGCTTTATAAACAACACTGTTTTAAAAAAAACTGACATGATTTCCTTGGAAATAATGAAGCAAACGTTTTGCCTTTTCTGATCGTATATTTGATCAATAAAAATAAACATCTATTAATGCTTTCTTTTTTCGTCTTTAATTATTCATGAGTATAAAATGTACTTATTCGTATTTCGAACACAATTTTTAAATGTACAAAATTGAGAAAAGAAAAACATTGGTCTTGTTTTGCTGCTTTTTTTCAAAACTTTTAATTAAAACTAAGCGGTAACTGAAGAGCTTTTCAATAGATTGCCTATGAAAATAATTGCTATCAAATATTATTGGAAAAGTTTTCTTCTACTCTTAATACTCGGATCACTTACGTTAATTTGATCATGCTTATATTATGACTTTATTGATGACAACTCATCTATGTATGTATATATAGAAATTCGTTTCTATTGTTACGCATCATTTCTATGGTATCATAGTTGAATTAATTTTAAGTCTTTACTTTTTATTTTGTTCGATATAGATTGAGGTCAAAGAAACGAACTTTAACTAAATACGTATGTGCATTGTCAAGGTTAGATCTAATATTTATCAGAAAAAATCGCGATACAAAAACAAAACAATCACAATTATGAACTAACACAATCGGTCTGTTCATGATCACTAACAAGATTTGAGGTATCTTTCGATGTTTCATCCATATCAGTCATACGAATAAATTGTTTGGTTGAAAACGATTCGTCAAGTTCGAGAATCAACTGTGAAAATTGTATTAATTCAATGAATTTTTCATTAATATCAGGCATTGTCTGTAGATTATCCGAGATTTCCATTAGTTCTTTGTCTGTAATGTTTTTTGCTAATAATTTCTTTCGACCTGTCTGTACAAGTGAAGTAAAAAAATCGAGTTTTTCTCCAGTATCAAAACCATTTCCCGACCAAAATACTTCATCATTAGCATGTTGTCGTTCATTAAGAATTTGTAATGCTTGAAGACGTTGTTGTTCAATTTGATTGATTAAACGTTGAACATAATTATCAATACGTTGTCTCATATCATCATATTCCTGTGCTCGTTGATCCATTTCCAAACGTTTTTTATTTATTAAATTAATACGCGTCTCAAGTAAATCCAATTGAATTTTACTTTCACGATGAACATCTAACAGATGCGTTCGTCGACATGTATCACAGAGCATAAAATAGCAATGTTTACAGATTTTCAACATTTTCAATAGACAACATGTATGACATCGTGCTCGATATGTAGCATTTGTTTGTGTTGTTTGCTGATCAGTATTCAATTTTGTTGAGTCTAAAGCTTCGCAAAGTTGTTTGAGAACAGGATTAATAACTAACATTGATTCGAAATGTTCGAATGAACGGAAATTTAATTGATATTTACAATATGGACAAAAAATGAAATTAACTGGTGTCGATTGATTTGCATTAGTATTTTGTGCATAATCAATTAAACATGTACGACAAAATGAATGAGCACACGGAAGACAGCATGGCAATGTCATACGTGATAAACAAATGCCACACATAAGTATTTCATTGAGAAATTCATCTTTTAATTTCGATGATGATGATGATGACGACTGAGTTTCGGATATACTTTCGGTTGAATCCGATGAAGCATAATTACATGCCATGGTTTATATTCTATCTGAAGAAATATGAGATTTATTCGGACAAAGATTTTTTTTATTATTTGGAAGAACATATTCGATAAGAAAAGAAAGAAAAAAAAAGAAAAAAAGAAACTTCCTTTTCTTTCAATAAGTTAACGATTGGTTTTACCTTCATTTTAACTGCTCGTTTTACTTTTTTCATTCCGATTTCATGTCGAAACGATGAAAGAAGAAGAAAAAGGATACGAAGAAAGAAAAATAAAGAAGAAGAAGAAGAAAGAACAACAACAAATCAATGTTATGTGTAGATTTGTTCTTTTAATTCAGTGATATTTAATACATCAATGATCCAATCCGCTAGTAATATAACAACTCAACAAGAAAAAAAAGGAAGAAGGATATTCTTGTATTTCTTTTTTATTATGTCGAATATGTCTGCTGTTGTCTTCTGTATGATATTTATCAGCAGCAACGGCGGCGGTAGAAAAGGCAACCCAAGAGAAATGCATGTAAACTCGGTAATCAATCAATCAGTTCATTTAATAGGACAGAAAAAGAAACAAAAGAAAACTGTTGGTTATAAAGTCAAAAAAATTCTATTCTTTTACGGTTACAAACAGAAAAAAAAACTAAAGAGAGAGAGATATATAAGGAGAGAAAAAAGAAAATGTATATAGTGTATATAATTTTTTTTTCTTTTCTAAAATAACTAATTGTGCGAGCTTGATCATTGAACAATCGCACTCACTATGTTTCCTTTCGGCTGAGTGGATGATCTTCACCTTTCATTAACTTGTACATTAATTGACCCATTTTAGCTGGCGAATCACTGACATTAACATTGGCATCTTTTAAAGCTTGAATTTTGCTTTCAGCACCGCCGGATTTACCACTGATGATGGCACCAGCATGACCCATACGACGGCCAGGTGGAGCTGTTTGTCCGGCAATAAAAGCAACGACTGGTTTAGCGTTCGATCCGGTGTTATTCTTTTGAAGATATTCAGCAGCGGCTTCTTCAGCATTACCACCGATTTCACCGATAAGAATGATGCCTTGTGTGGCTTTATCTTTCAAGAAGATCTCCAAACAATCAATAAAATCTGTACCATTGAATGGATCACCACCAATACCAACGCACAATGATTGACCAAGGCCAACTTGACTTGTTTGATGTACGGCTTCGTATGTCAATGTACCACTACGAGAAACAATACCGATTGGACCTGGTTTATGAATATGACCGGGCATAATACCGATTTTACATTGACCAGGAGCAATAACACCAGGACAGTTAGGTCCAACAAGACGTGATTTATTTTGTCGTACAAGTTGATGTTTAACTTTGACCATATCGTGTTGTGGAATACCTTCGGTAATGCAAACAATCAAACCAATACCAGCATCGATAGCTTCGAGAATAGCTTCGGCTGCACCTGGTGGTGGTACATAGATAACTGTTGCTGTTGCGCCTGTTTCTTTCATTGCTTCGGCAACATTTTTAAATACGGGCAAGCCTAAATGTTTTGTACCGGCTTTTTTTGGACTAACACCACCGACTAATTTCGTTCCATATTCAAGTGCTTGTTGCGAATGAAATGTTCCTTGTTTACCGGTGAAACCTTGGCAGATGACACGTGTCTCACTGTTGATATAAAGATTTTTTCTTGTTGAATTATAGACTGATTGGTCATAATTTGTATGACATGCTTGTTGTTGATTCGATGCAAGTACGGCACTGGTTTGAATAAAACGACATGTTGGCGTCGAAATAATCGATGAGAGAAGTCGTTTCGATAACATTCTCAACAAGATTTTCTCTTTGTTTTTTTTTAAATCTAAAAATAAAATTATTCACAAACAACATTGAAGACTAGATGTGTCACGTTGCAGAAAAACAACATTTTCCGAGAAATTGAGAACAAAAAAAAACGATTTCGTTTACAATTGTTTACGTCCGCCAGCTTTAGCATATTGAGACTGTTCGTCGGTTAATGGAACATACATAACATTCATATGATGTTGTTCATCGTATGTTCCATCGGCTTTTTTATCGTACGTAATCATTTCTTGACCAAAACCATTTCCAACAGGTGCAACAAGTCGTCCACCGATTTTCAACTGATTTATTAATTCGTAGGGTGTCGATATTGCTGCTGCACCGACATGAATGGCATCGTAAGGCGCTTCAGCATCGAAACCATATCGACCATCGGCTTTGTGAATTTCTAGAAGACCTTCATCGAACAATGCCTTGTGGTTTTTCTTGATATTATCAATGGAACGATCGACTAGTTCTTGAATATGTTCAATACCAATAGCTTTACCATTTGGTCGGACTAGATAAGCCATGCAAGCTGTTAAATATCCCGAACCTGAACCAACATCAAGAACTTTTGCTCCTTGAAAAGATTCCAAACATGTTTTTTTCTCCATAAATTATTCATTTAAACGGAATAATACCTGGCTGAAGTTTATCTTTGAGAACTTCTAAACCAAAAGCATGCATATGTGGTGCACTATTCATAATCATAGTTTCCTATTTTTGTTTCATTTCAGTTCAAATTCTTACCTAATTGTTACCTAAAATTTCGAATGAAACAGAAATATTTCGTCAAATCTACGAGCATTCGACTTACTGCATATCCAACTAAAACAAACGAATAACAAATTATAAAATCAATATGACAATTCAACAATTTCTGTTTACTTGATTTCGGACTATCATCGTATGCATCGGCAATTTTATTAGTAAAATCACCACGATCGACTTTTAACATTGCATTTTTGATTCGTTCATCTGTTATCAAGCCATTCTTAAATAAATTTTCGATTAATTCTTGATTTGATGAGCCTGATGACTGCCAAGCCATTTGTGTATGAAATTTTGATAATGATAAACCACGTAATGAGATTATAGAGATAGCTGTTACAATTGGAAAGAGTTTTGTCGAACAAAAACACGCAATCATAAAACGTTAATGTATCTGAAAAAATAACAAAAATAAAAATTATTGAATACTAATAGATATATTTGACCGCTTGAAACGTCTTAGTTACCAGGACTCAACTGAATCCCTATACGAATCTATGAGTAGTCTACTATCGAATAATTTATTTTGTTCTATGGATTATTTAATATTAATTAATTTTCTGAAAATCAATGTTTTTAATATTATTTTGCGAATGGTTAGTCGAATTAAAAATCTCCTCGAGCTAAACAAAAATTATTCGAATTGTAATGATTTTAATTAATTTTCTAAGATTAAATTTGCAAATATTATTCCCAAATAAATTCCAAATCTTCGAATAGTTTTCCGCCCTCAAACAAACTGTTTATGTTTTTTACATGTCGTATGTTCGATCCTCTTCTAAAAACATTAACCAGTCAGAAATGAGTTGACATTGTGGTACCCTCTATCGATTTCTATTTTCTTACCATTGATTCATTCATTCATATAAAACACAAGTCTATCCATCCAACGAAAAACTGCAGTCCGACAAATATTATTTTTTTTTTTTGTGTTTTATTACATTAAATCAAAAGCGAAAAACGAACTTAATTTGATTCAATTTTTAGATTGAACTTTTTTTTTCATCAAAAAGAAAAAAATGACACAAGTTAAATGTTCTCAACTTCGTGGTAAAAAACCAGGTAAATAAATTTTATTTTTCAATCCTAAGAAGAAAAGAAAACAAAATCATGTTTTTTGTTTGTTTATTTGTTTGTTCGTAGACGAACTTTTAAAACAATTAAATGATTTACGTCAAGAATTGAATACATTACGTGTTGGTAAAGTAACTGGCAGTGGTGGTGCACAAAAATTAGGTAAAATTCGTAATGTACGTAAATCGATTGCACGTGTACTTATCGTTCGTAATCAAACGACCAAAGATAATTTAAGAAAATTATATCATGGCAAAAAATATAAACCAAAAGATTTACGTCAACGTAAAACACGTGCCATCCGTCGTCTATTGTCACCAAAAGAAAAATCGGTTCAATTGAAAAAACTTCAACGACGAAATTGGGCTTTTCCACAGCGTACATTTGCTGTTAAAGCTTAATTTATCAAAAAGAAAACACAAACAAATAAAACAAAACCGCATGTTTCTTGTTGTTGTTGTTGTTGTTTTTTTATATTCGAAAACTATTCGTTATTAAATAACTGAAAACGAATAAAATAAGAAGAAGATTAAAACCAAATTGAGACAAACAAACACTCTTTATGTGTGTTTTAGATATGCCAAAAAAGAAACAAGTGATTTTTCAGACTAGTATTCCAGGAAAATTTATTCCAAGAGATGATCCATTGCCAGGATCAGGTTCGACACGATTTGACTTCACAGATTCGTTTTTTTTAATCTATTCTGTTTTCTTTTTCTTCGATCTTTAGTTTTCCGTTCGAAAGCTAATGACAATCGATTTAATGCTCGAATGGCTGAACTATTCGCTTCATCATCCGATGTGCATACAAACGAACATCAACTTGTTTCAACTCCAATTTCTCAAGACACTCAAGTAACAAACGCAGAATCCGAAGTAACATCAATCGAATCAACAAATTTACATTCGAATTTACTTCATCGACGTATTGTTACGATGCTTGAAACGCTTAAAACAAGTACAAACGATGATGCACCAGCAACAACAACAACAACAACAACAACATCTCAATTTGAAAATAAATCTCAACCGATTACATTCGGCCAATTACGACAAGCAACGATCAACGATGAGAAATCGAATCCTCAGTCGACAATAATCGATCGAACGGACAAACATTTACAAACATGGAATACAGTTAAACGAGAAAGTTGTCCTGATTTAACTTCAACAATGAAAAAATCTCAAACAAATAAAGAACGATTGTATACTGCGCCATCGTTTGAACGAGTCCATCAAGAATCAAATATGAATTCGCAAACAAAAACCGAAAGTGAACAATCTCAGCAATCATCATTAACCGTCGATGAAATTCTCGCAATGTACTATTCGAAAGCAAATCAATCGATCAATCATGAATCTCATTTATCATCGCCGAACTATGCGAATACATCGACAGGATTCTATGCTCATTCAACACAAACACGATGGGCGACATCAGTCAATAATCTTCATAACATTCCGTCGAATTCAACGTCAGTACAACCACGAATAATTCTTCAGGAACAAAATCGAACTCGTCCACCGCCGCCGTCCTATTCATCAAGTATTTCGCAAAGTCATCGAACAATTTCAATACAAAATCAAGCTCAACATCAGATAAATCCTCATGTTCTGCCGCCAATTTTAGAACATCTCTATCCAAATACATATTCGCCATCACATCTACTCACTGACAATAGTCATTCGAATCCTTCGCCATCATTCGTCCCACCAATCGCCAATTCAGCAACAAATACGACTATCCGTCCACCACCTCCACGTTACGTTTCGCCGTCAACGGATTCCGATCGTTCGAGTACAATTTTATCAACGATTAATGATTCAACATCGTCTAGTCAACAAACGAAACCATCATCATCACCGCCACCAGCAACAAAAACAGGCTACGATCGAGAATTTTCTCGTTTACTCTACGGTAAAGATGCAATGAAAATTCGACGACAAAAACAAAAACGAAAAGCATTCAGTGATCCAGTTAAGTAAGTCGAAAAGCGAACGTTTCATGTCAATCGAATTTTGTTTTTCAAAACAAAAAAGGAAAAGTGTCGAAGAAGCCAGCCGATTCATGGAGAAAGCGAATCGTCGAGTAACAACACATTTGAACAGAACCGATACTTTAAAAGAAGAAGCAGAAGCAGACAATGATGATACAGGAAGTGACGACAGATCAAATGTCGAAAATAAAGATCAAGATTTACTTCCTCGACGTCGTTTTCAACGTCAATCGGAGTATGACACAACGAACAATCAAAAATCGAAATCGAATCATTTTCTTTTTCTTCAGTTTAATTGACAAAAATCGTGAATCAGCTCAAAAAGCAATCATTCCAGCAAATCCTTTACTAAAACGTCGTATACCTTCATTCTTACGTGTTTATTCTCAAGCACCATCGTCCAATGATATTCTTCTTCAATGGCATCTATTTAATCTTTCTGAACTCGAATCATTCTATGCTATGATGACACGATTATATAAAAATGAAAATCTAGCTCGTGTTCAACTCTATGAAATCTATCGAACAGCATTACTTTCAGCATTAGCTGCAAAAACAGTGCGAATCTCCACGACCAATAGTGATAATGAATCGATAACTACACCGTTATGACAGTTTTCAGTTTTTTTTTTATTTCCTAATGCTAAATAATTATTTTTGTGTTTTTTTACACATATATTAAAATCGATTAATTTCAATTAATTAATAATATTTTTTAGATTGAGAAATGAGTTTTCTTGTAAAACTTTTAAAAACTTATCCACATGTTCATGTACATGCTGATAAATTTGCGCTTGTCGAAGAGACTATTCGAGTTTTGATAAGTGACGGTCGAAAATTGTTGCATGTCGTTGCTGATTTCGATTTTACATTGACAATGTATGAAAAAAATGGTAAATCGTTACCATCAACATTCGGTGTCATAGAAAGAAGCGATGAAATTAAAGTAAAATCGAATTTGAAATGTGACAAAAAAACGAAAATTTCATCAATGATTTAGTTGTCCGATGGTAGTTTACTTCGAGATCGAGCTGAAGAATTAAAAGCTAAATATCATCCAATTGAAATCGATGTTCACATGGATGTCAATGAAAAACTACCGCATATGATCGAATGGTGGAAATCGGCACATAATCTTTATCTTGAATCGAATCTCAATAAAACTTATATCAAACAACTTGTTCAACAGTCTGATATGGAATTAAAACGAGATGTTCAACAGTTTATCACGGATCTTTTACGTACTGAAACACCGATTTTGATTTTTTCGGCTGGTATTGGTGATATTATTGAATATTTTCTTGAAAAAGAAATTCCAGAATTCAAACATAATCATGAATCATCGCATATTGTCTCGAATTTCATTCAATACAATTCCGATGGCAAATTGATATCCTTCAGTGATAAATTAATTCATACGTTTAATAAGAACGAACATGAAATTCATGATACACCATATTTTCAATCGATATTAAATCGTCCGAATGTGATTCTACTCGGCGATTCACTCGGTGATATTGGTATGACTGGTGGAATGAAAAATTTAAAACAAACTCTCAAAATTGGCTTTTTAAATAATTCAACACCGGAAAAATTAGAAGTTTATAAAACCGTTTATGATATCGTTATTTGTGATGATCAATCATTTGACATTCCGAATGCTATTTTAAAAGAAATATAAAAGCGATTTATTGTTCTTGCTATTTTTTTTTTGAGGAAAAACAGGAAATTTAGCGGTGGATGTTTTTTTTTCAGATAAACGAATAATGGAACGAAAAATCAAGAAAGAAGTTTATCTAGCTGAAGACGAAGAAATTTTAATCGTCAAGAAAAAGAAACCATCGTCATTCGTTAAAAAACTGTAAAATAAATTGTCTTTTTCTTGTACAAATATTTATTTTGAATGTCTAGTTTAATACGATGGACAAGTGGAACTGTATTCATCATTCTTTCGTTGATTATCGGCGCTCCGTTCTTACTTCAATCGCATGGCGATGTTATTCTAACGAAATTATTTTTTCAAACATGGTCTCGATATTATCCTTGGATTGACATAACGAAATTAGAAGATTTCAGTTTGAATGGTGTTAATGTCTACGAACAAACCGAACCGAATGTTACTGTTGGCATTTGGTAATTAAATGCAAATGATACAGTTTTATTTGACAAATATGTTGTTGTTGTTGTTTCTTTTTATTGCGATAGGTATGTTGTACCGTCAAATGTAAAAGTTGATTCTAAATTATCAACTCTTGGTGAACATCTTAAAAGATATATTCATTCTGATGATAAGCCCATAATTATGTATTTACATGGACAGGATGGAACGAGGTAAACGAAAAGAAAAATTCATAGAAGAAAAAAACGAATTGTTCCATTGAAGAGCCACACATTACCGAGCAAATCATTATCGAATGATGACAAATTTCGGTAATCATATCATAGCTCTTGATTATCGAGGTTACGGTGATTCGACTGGTGTACCAACTGTTCAAGGTATCGTTCATGATGTTCTACATGTTTATAAAGTCATACGACAAGTTTGCCCGAAAAATCCGATTACAATCTGGGGACATTCAATGGGCACAGGTGTAGCTTCATGGACAGTTCGTTCTTTATTTGAAAATTCGACTAGTAAAATTCACACAAAAGTTTATTTCGAAATAATCTCAAATGATTTTAGATCTACAAAAACCATCAGGTTTAGTACTTGAAGCACCTTTTTATAATACATTACAAGCACTTGTTTCATATCCACTAACACGAGTGAGATTTTCTTCATATGAAAAATCGAAGAGATTCAATTGTGAAATGATTGTGATTTTTAGATTTTAAAAGTCAATCCATATTTCATGCAAGCAGCATTAGATTCTCTAAATATAGTCAAATTAGATTTTCCAAATAATGAAATGTAAAAATGAGATAATATGAATTTCGAGTTTTATCTTTTTTTTTTGTTTTAGCGTCACAATTCTCCCACTACCAATTGTTGTTATTCATTCGGAAGATGATGCAATCATCCCATATTTTCATGCTGAATTAGTAAATTTAATTATTTCATTGAAGTTTATTCATTAATGTTGAACTTCTTCTTCGTAGATTCAAGATTATGTTAAACAGCATCGAGACCAAAGTTTTCCTGAAGTTCGTTTTGTCACAGTTCCACGTTCGGCTGGTTGTGGACATAATCATATTTATTCGTATCCTAAATTTCAAGAAATAGTCAGGTAAATCTTTGTAATCAGTCGAGAACGCTATTAAATCGAACTATTTCGTTTTTAGTGATTTTTCATTTTTGAAAAATTCAGTAGCAGCTTGAATACAATCAATTCAATCAATCAAATTATGTTTTTCTGTCTTACAAATTTAATAGTTCACGTCTGATTTCTTTTTCGTACAACACAATTGATGTTTTTGTCATTTTTTTTTCTTAACAATAATGAACGACAAATGATTCTTTTTTACAGATAAGAAAAAAAACTTAAAGAACAATGGACGAATCCGATGTCAAAGTTGACATAACACGTTCGGGATCAAAACCAATGTAAGTCGACAATGATCCTCCAAAGCCTATTCGATTTTTCAATAGGTCAGTAGCGAAAAAAGTCGGTTTTACACTCATCGGTGCATATGTCATTGCATCGATTCTGATTCCAATTGTTCTTCTTATTTATCCAGCAATCGTCAAACATATTGTTTTTATGGATAAAAGTAAAGTTCTCTCAGTTTTTTTTGTTAAGATTAATTTGAAAATTTTCGAATTTAGTTAATTTCAATTCAAATTTAACTCAATTAGGATCATTGAACAATGATCGTATTTATAATTTTTATTTAAATGTTGAACCAAAAGTATCTCTTGGTGTTTGGTTTGTTCTGCCATTGAGATTTTCACTAACAGAAACTAATCGAATATATGATTTAGGCATTTTCGTTCGCCTTTAATCAAAGATGAAGCCTTTTCTACTGATCAAGATTATTTTGAGAAATATTTTTCGTCAACATCAAAGAAAATTCCAATTATAATTTATCTTCATGGAAATGCTTTTGATCGGTAAGAGAAAAACAAAAACGACATGAATTCTTAAAATAAATCTTTTTTTTTTAAATCCGTTAGTTCATTAATAGATCGTCGTGCATTGTGTCAACGATTACGTGATGAATTGAAATATGATGTGATCACATTTGATTATCGAGGTTTTGGCGATTCAACTGGAGAACCAACAGAATATGGTTTAGTAAAAGATGCTCGATTTATTTATGATTGGTTGGATAAATTAAGTAACGGACAAAGAAAAATCTATTTATGGGGACATTCACTTGGCTCGGCTGTTGCATGCCAATTAGCTGCACGATTATCTGATGATAAAAGTGTGTATTCATTATTTTTCATTTTGCTTTTCAGGTCTCGACTTTTAATTTCATTTAGGCAAAAGTCTTGGTGGAATTGTTATGGAAGCACCATTTTTAAATATTCATCAAGCTTTATTAACTCATTGGTTCTCTCTTGTAAATATTCGTTTGAAATTCATCGATAATTTGAATATACTTTCATTTTCTATGTCTAGTTCTTTCGTTGGCAACCATGGTATTACAGTTTAACTGAAAAAGCTTTACAGCGTAATAAACTTTCGTTTGATACGCGTACGCATCTAACAAATCTCAATTGTCAATGTGTCATTTTGCATGCTGATGATGATTTAACTGTTCCATATATTCATTCGAAACAATTGTTACAAACTGGCATGAATGCTCGAAATGATCATAAACAAAAAAAGAAACTATTTCATTTTACAATCGATATGATCTCATTTCACCATGAAGGTTACGGACATCGGTTGATTTATAAAGCACCCAAACTTGTTTCAGCATTAAAGTAAAATCAAACTTTGTTTTCTTGTGAAAAAATCAATGTTTGCTGTTTTTTCTATTTCAGACGTCTGATATTCGAAGAAGATTTATGAACAAATTCTATCCACTTATTTGTGAATTGAGAATGCTCACTGATATGAACTTTCGTACAAAAAATATCTCGTGCTCTTTTTCTTTCTTTCTTTCTTTCTTCAATAAAATTGATACATTCTATCCTGTACTTGAAAATTTACTCGTGTTTAAGTGAGTCAAGGGCAAATTTCATAACAAAAAAAAAACTTTGATAATAAAGAAAGAAAAATAAAAGTACTGGTGAATTATTAGTGTCTGTCATCAAAACGTGTTGAAAAGATAAGACAAAAACATTCGTCTCTTTTATTATATAACTAAAGCATGCGAATACATCCATTATTCTATGAGCCTGAAGTTCAATCCAGTATTTTCTTATCAACAAATGTGATTGTTTCGATTTTAATCTATCTTTTTTGTCGTTCGTGGCCAGTGTCGATTGTTTGGTCATGTTTTTATTTTCTTCTAGTCTATTTAATAAATCATGCATTAACCGCAGGTCGTCATTTTTGGCCACGAACAAATCTTCGTGGTCAAACAGCGGTTGTTACTGGTGCAGCATCTGGAATAGGTCGAGTTTGTGCATTACAATTTGCAAGACTCGGTGCTCGTGTTATTATTGGCATTCGTGGTCAAGAACGAGCCGAAAGAATAGCAAACGAATTATCAAAAGAATCCAATGGTGGAATAGTTATTGGATATGATCTTGATTTAACAAATTTAGCAAAAGTTAAAAGTTTTGCTGACAAAATCGATCAAGTCGATATTCTATTGAATAATGCTGGACTTACACAACAATCATTTGTATTAACTACCGATGGACTTGAAACAGCATTTCAAGCAAATTATCGTCAGTTTTGTTTTTTTTTCTTCATCAAAATTTCAATATTAATAAAATATTATTCTCATTTTAGTTGGTCATTTCTATTTAACACAATTATTATTACCATTACTTGACAATAGTCGTGTTATCAATGTTAGTAGTATCGTTCATTATGTTTCCAAAGCAACAGATATCGATTATTCATCTGTCAAATCTAATAAACATTACAATAGTCTTAAAGCTTATGCATTCTCAAAACTCCTGCAGATCTATCATAGTCAAGAATTAACACGTCGATATGGAATTAAAGCATATTCAGTCCATCCAGGAACAATTGTTGCCACTAATATGAAATCCCATACACGTGGTATCGATAATTGGATCTATCAAAGTCTGATTTTGTATTGTAAAACAATCGAACAAGGTGCTATGTCACCGCTGTATTGTGCATTATCTGATGATGTTCAATCAGGTCAATATTATTCCAATTGTCAACAAACTCAAATGAGTTCTCTAGCATCGGATCGTCAACGAGCTGAACAATGTTGGAATGAAAGTGAAAAATTGATCAATGAAATTACGAAATAAAATTTGTGCGTTTCTCTTTCTTTTTAATTTTTAACTTTCTGCTTGTCTAAAATCACAGGAGTTAAATGTTAACCTACGGTTATTAAATAGGAGATAAGATAACAACTAGAACGTCCGATTGCCACGAACAAAACGCAAACAAAAAAGAAAAAGAAAATACGAGAAAAATTCCGTGTGCATTGGAGGCGCTTCTACAACTATGTTGAAAGAAGAAAAGAGGAAATGAAATGTTAAATCACAAAAAAAAATGAACTAATCTTGGTAAATATTGAAAAGTTTCGCAAGTTCTTGAAAATCGGTGATCTCTTGTTGATCTTTGATAATCTATTGGAATGTAAAACATAGGTTTCAATTGAATAATTTTAAGCAAATATTTACTTTTCGTGCGATTGGAATTCGATTGAAAACATTCCAGAGAACGACACCCACGACTTTATTTTCTTTTAAATAGAACACAACACCTTTGGTATAATCATCTTTTTTATTATTATTATTATTAGTTTTGTCGGTTGTCGTTGTTTTCGATTCATGCGCTTTTGCGTTTGTTGGTTCATCTTTTTGTTCACGATTACCTTCGCTATCTTCTTTTTGTGCTTCATCTTCCGGTTTACCTTTCGCGTAAACTCCGACAGTTTGTAATGTTGAATCAGTTAAACCAATAGCTTCGAAGCCAACTTTTGGTCCTAAATCTGACCAAAACATCGACTGATGCCAATAGGGTTTATGTGCACCTGTCATATTTTCTCCGGCTAATTTGCCACTGACAATAGCATGATCATAATGCTCGACACGACGTCGACCAAGTTTAATATCATAAAATGATGCTGCATCGCCAGCAACCCAAATATTATGTCGAGCTTGTAATTCAGCATTGACAAGAAAACCACCTTGATCAGAATCGATTTCTAAACCAGCTGATTTAGCTAATTCAGTATTTGGTTCAATACCAACAGCAACAACAACGTGATCAGCTGTGATATAACTTGTTTTTTTCGTTTCTTTTGGATCGATATAAGCTAGATTCACTTTGCCTTCGTTTATTGATGTACCAGTTAATTCAACATTGGCGATAACTTCTGCACCTTCTGTTTACAAAATAGATTCATTTTTTTTTGTTTTGTATCATTCAAAACAAACCTTCACGAACACGATCTGTTGCCCATTTACTTAAATAGTCCGGTAAAACTTTACTAATACTACCTAACATAAAACAACGATTAAAAGCCTTTTCAAAATAAAGATTAAATCATTACCACTTTCATGCATAATCTGAGTAATTTTTCCACCTGGTTTACCATTTTTAGCTCGTTCTTGTGCACGATGTGCTAATGCACAAGCTAATTCACTGCCAAGAAAACCTCCGCCAACGATGGCAACATCAGCTCCACTGTCGACAATTTTTTTCAATGCAAAAAAATCGTCGATCTATAAACATAAAAGTTAAACATAAACATAGAAATGTAATTTATTAGTAAGTCTTTTGTTTTTTTATCTTTCTGACTAGAGAATCAAACGAAAGAGGGGTGAAATAGGAAGAAACTAATTCGAACTATTTAATAAACATAAAGTTAATTCAAAAGGCGAATATTTCAATAGAAATTGTCCTTCATTCGGTAGAGAATATTTCACAACATCATCATTATCGATTCTAATTTTAATTCGATTTAATTCCAATATTAAATTCGTATGATCATTTGATTGTTGAATAATTTGAACGAGTTTTTCTTTTAATTCAGAAACAGTTAATAAATGTAAATAGATCGCTGAATAGATTTCATTATTTAAATGTTTAATATAAAGAATCTTCAATGGATAAATCAATGTTTGATTCAATTGATTATATAAACGTATACTTATTGCATCATCATTATGACAAATCTGTCGTAGATCATCCTTGGTCAAACGAAATAGATCAAACCCTGAATAATATTGAAAACGATTGATAATCGATGAGAAATTATTATTATTCAACCAATTGAGAACATCATCCGATGTCGAATGTATCGTTAGTTTAGTTGGCATATTGGAAAATTGTGGTGAATATGATTTCATATTCGATAATGACAATGATAGATCACCGATAACGGAATTTTGATCTTTACTTTCAATCTCATCTAATTGTTGTGTTGTTTTTATTGATTGATTATCATCGAAATTCGATGGTGTATTACTAACATCGAATAGATCATCGGACGATTGTGATAGACTAAGTAGATTCATTGTATAGAGAGATGATTTCGAACATGATTGTAAAATCGTATATTCACATGTTGGTTGATAGTGTCGTCGTTGATCGATATTTAATTTGTCGAGTTTCATTTTATCGGCTTTATTCTTTCGTTGTGCACCTTTCAAACGAAATAATTGTATTCGACAGCAACATGAATGAATGTATTCAATTTGATCGAGATTATGCTCGTGATATGTATCGATTTGTATACGTAAAGGAATGCCTTTCTCTCCGCCATGTCGTTTATTAGCAAAATCTGTTGATGTACATTTAAATCGAATAAACGCCGACGTTGTCGTCGAACTATCCCAAACGATTTCCACAGCATTAGGAATTTGTTTCGAACGAATAATCGATAGAATTCCGTAGGTTAAATTCATATCAATATCGAATAATGTCGTCGATTGATATTCATTGGACCATTTTTGCATAAGTTCATGTTCTTGTGTTTGCAATGTTTTATCCCAAAAACATAAACGTATCACCGATCGATAGGTTGTCGGTAGAGTTTCATCGAACGATTTCAACGAATGATTTTCATTTTTGATTTTATTATTAATATGAAATTTAATCTCATAGGGTTGACCTTGATTTAAATATGTTGTTGTGTCTTCATTGATTTTCGATGACGATGATGGAAGAGCATTGAGAACGAATTGAAACGATGAAATGATTTGCGAGAATGTCGGTGGTTGTTGTGTAGAATTGTTTGAATTTAATAAATGATTGAGATTATTTGTTGATGAATGATGAAAAAGATTTTCCGTGTTGGTAAAAAATGTATTTTGTGTCGAAAAATTCGACGAACTATCGTCGAATAAATGATCGGGTTCATAGCTCGTTGAACTTAGCATATTCAATTTGAAAATTGTCTCTACTCAATTATGACTCAGAAGAAAAAATCGTATGTGTATATTCAACCTCACAGAACAAACAATATTGTTTGCCAACACATATACGCGAAAAAGAAGAAAAAAAAGAGGCTCTCGTTTTTTTCTATTTGCATATTGATCGAATATACATTTTCGTTTTTTCTTCTTCTCTGTGCGTTCGCCGAGAGAAAGAGAAAAAAAGAAGAAGAAAGAGAAAAACAGGTACACAGCTCGTGAATAGAAACAGATGAAAAGAAAAGAGGACTATGGAGTCTATTGAATCGAAAGCGAGAAAAAGTGAATGTGAACTCACGCCACGATAAAGAGTCAGTTTGCTCTTTAAACGATTCGATGCTTGTTGGAAGATTTTCAAACTCTTCGGTTGACCGCCTGTTGCAATTAGACATTTTTCGAACGAGATTTCCCAACCATTATCGAGTTTAGCAACGGAATTTCTCAAATCAAGTTCAACGACCTAAATGAAAGAAAATTCGAGATCTTTTTCAATTACATCGTTTCCTCTGCGTACTTTTCGTCCGAGAACAACACCAATGCCACCATTTTCTTGTTCATTGAGTGTTTTAACATCGCTATAAAACTCATCTTCAAAGAAATATAAACTAAACAAAGCAAAAAACAACATTTGAACTCATCGAAACTGCAAAATATCGACTGAAAAAAAAACCTTTTTTCTTTTCCACTCCATTGTTTAAACGAATGTTTCGCTATAACAGCATCGTCATCTGTATACCAAATATCCTTCGATAAAGGTGGACGCATATATGGTAAATATTTTTCTCCACTGATGACCAACACCTGAGAACAAACGAAAGGAAAAATTCAATATGATTCGATATGAATATTTATTAGACAAACTTTTGATGTTGGATCATGAGCACGAATAGATTTAAATGCACTCATTGCTGCTGTACCGCCACCGATGATTAGATACTGTGCGAAATTCGGAATATTCGGTGTTAATTCTTCTTTATTAACTGATTGGGCAGATTCTTCTTCGGCTAGAAAAAAGAAAAATGTTTGATGAAAATTGATGAATTTGGTTTTGACAGCAAACCGATTAATTTTCGATCTTCAATACCATGGACTTTTTCAACGAGACTATCATTTTGTGATGCTGCTTGTTTTTTATCATAAGCTGAAACAGCTTCCTTTTTTTCTTTCGAACTTTTTCGACTTTGATACTAAAAATTCGAACACAGATTTGCATTTATTTATTTTTGTTTTTTTTGAATTTTCAAATAACATACAAGTGAATAAATCGCACCAAGACCTGTTACTGCTCCGGCAGCATAGAGTAAATTCGTCATATTCTTTTTTTGCTCTTCATTTTGTTGATCTTGTTGATTCGTTGACGAATAACGAAAACCAGTCGTTGAACGAAGGGATATTGCCGATTGCCGAGATTCTGTTTAAAGAAAAGTCGAATTTTTATTATTTATTTATTGTTATGGTGACCTGTTTGAATTAAATTTCGTAGGACAGGCACGGCAGTTCGTGCGAATGTTCGTCTTATCGAATGAATATTTTGTGCTGAAGCTAATCGAGCAAGATGTTGTACTTGCATATTGTTATGATTAGTTTGTTTTCTTGAAAAAACAAAACAGAAAATAACACCGAACTTTATTTAAAGAGTTGTCGAGCAAATCTATGTATGACTCATTTCATGCAATGAATGGTGGAATGACGAACCGATTAGAAAAGAAAGAAATACAAAACGAAAGGAATTATCAATGAAAATAGTATTTAAATTGAGAAATAATTTGTATATTTATTCTTGTTAGTTTTTATTTTCTATCATCCAACGCACTCTATGACCGGTTGATTCTTATATTATGACTCGTTCTCCAATAAGAACGGCAGCTTCTTCGTACATGCCACGCATATGATTCATCCATAGAACGAAAAGAAAAAGAAGGAAAAATATTCAAAATTAAAGTCTTTTCCTTCGTCTAGATTATTTTTTTTCTTCGGATTACATTATTATGCGTGATCATCATGTGTGACGAATTTTACGGACATATAAATACTATTCGAGTGAATCAGTACTAAATTATGCATTTATTTTCTACAAAATAATCGAATCGAATAACAGTATATCACCGACGATTATTTATCTATTCACATTTATTGATAAAAAACAAAGATTAAAGAACTACATCTATTGACATTCGTGAATGTCATCAATGGTTTCAACAAAAACTCGACAACATTTAACCAAATTATCCAATCAGAAAACTTTTGTAAGACTTGTTTTAAGTGCAAAACAAACGCTCAACTTGTGTTTTAGTCCGGTGGTTTGGGTAAACCGAGTGTTTATCACGGGCTTGTAGTTATATTTCTTGAATTTTTCGCATGGGGCCTTTTGACTAATCCAGCAATATCTGTAAGAAGATCAAATTGAAACTATTGAAAAGATTATTTTCGTTTATTGAATTAGACTCTTAATCGAACATTTCCTACGCACACATTTCTAATGAATGGTGTTATTCATGGAATAAAGTTTGTTTTTCTTTTTCTAAAACGCGAAAATAATTCGTTTTCTTTTATTCAGAGGTTTACTAACATTTTTAAGTTCACCATTACTTGGCTCCTATTCGGATGTTTGGGGTCGAAAATCTTTTCTGCTCGTCACAGTGTTTTTCACTTGTTGTCCGATACCTCTAATGAAAATTAGTTCCATGTAAAATGTTTTTTTTTCGTTAAAAAAAAACGAAGATTTCCGAATAATTTAGATGGTACTTTGCATTGATCAGCATCAGTGGTCTGTTTTCTGTTACATTCAGTGTTGTTTATGCGTACGTTGCTGATGTAACTGATGAAAATTCCCGAGGTGCAGCATATGGTATCCTAGGAAAATATCGTCGGCTTTGTTTTGTTTTCTCATTCAATTGAATTTCAGGTCTCGTCACAGCAACATTTGCAGCTTCGTTAATAACAAGTCCAGCTATTGGCGCACATTTAGCGAGATTGTATAGCGAAAATTTTATAATTGCACTTGGTTTGTTTTTTGTTCTCTTCGATTATTATTGTTAATCAAAGATTAATTTTTGACATATTAGGAACAATTGTTGCTCTACTCGATTTACTCTTTATATATTTTGTTGTACCAGAATCTTTGCCTGAACGGCTACGAACAGGTCATAAGATATCTTGTGATAAAATCGATCCATTTGCTGTAAGAAATCTTCTTCTTTTTGTGTCATTGGAGAAAATCGTTAATTGTTATTTTTAGGCACTGAGAAATATAACACATGATCGTTTTATTTATTTAATCTGTCTTATTGTTTTTCTTTCGTATCTTCCAGGTGCGTACATGCATAAGCAAACTAATCATTTACTAATTTTTATATTTTCTGATTGTAGAAGCTGGTCAATATTCATGTTTCTTTGTTTATTTACGTTTGGTAATTATTGATTTTTCTTTTACTCAATAATATTCTATTTGAAAAAAAAACATACACAACTAGATGTTGGGATTTTCTGAAGATGAAGTTGCTTATTTCATTGCATTTATTGGAATTCTTTCATGTATTGCTCAAGTGAGAAAAATAATTGAGGCAACAAGTGGCTTATTTTTCGTTATTTAGACTGTTCTATTAGCGTGTTTACAGAAATATTTCGGAGCAAAAGAGACAATTATGGTTGGATTATTTTTTCAAATCGTTCAATTAGCAGCATTTGGAATTGCGACATCGAATTGGTTGGAATTCGAATTTGAAATTAAATTTCAAAAAACTATTGTTCTTCTTCTTCGTATTTCTAGGGTTATGTGGTTTGCGGGTGGTTTGGCAGCTTTATCTTCTCTCACATATCCTTCGATCAGTGCATTCGTTTCTGTCTATGCTAAAGAAGATCAACAAGGTAAATCAATTCTAACATTTCCTTCCAAACGTATTCATTTTGATTACAAATAGGTCTTGTTCAAGGCATGGTCAATGGTGTTCGTGGTTTATGCAACGGCCTCGGTCCGGCTCTATTCGGTTTTACATTTTATCTATTTAATGTTGATCTCGGTTATTCGCCAACGAAATCATTGTCGTCGTCGTCGACAACATTCAATTCAAATTCAACAACGATCTTGAAAATTAACGTGAAATCAGTCTATTCATCGATGTTAACACGAGATATTCCTGGTCCACCATTTCTATTTGGTGCGTTACTTGCAACCATAGCTTTACTATTTTCACTTCTATTACCTAATTCAAAAACTGAAACCAACGGAACGATGAATGATACACGAACGATCGAACAGCGTGCTCGACTATTGAGTAATAATCAAAATATTCAATCTGATTAGTGAATTTTTCTTTAAAATAATTCTCTCAAAATGTTTTTTTTCTCTTTCTTCTTTTGTATGTAAATAAATTGAATGATTTTTATATATAGACAAAGAGAAAAAGAAAATGTCAGAGATCAATTACAGGAAAATTTTTTTTTTTCATTTGATGCAAACAATTATTTGTCGATTTTAAAATGCAATAAAACTGACTAGAACCAGATTTACAAACACATGTCATTGTAGCAAAATCGTACACACACACACACGACACAACAAAAGGTGAATAAAACGTCGAATATGTAAGTTTACCAACGAAAAATGAAAACGAAGCACACTCAAAATAGAAAGCAAAACGAAGAAAATTAGACGCAAATATAAACACGTATACACACATTGAAATGTGAGAAAAGATAAGTCAAATATTATAAAGGACTAACATTGAGATTTTGATACAATTGCTTTTTTGTTGTACGAGAGACAGAAGAAAAACAAATTTGAAACAAAGAAGAAGAAAAAAAAACAACAAACAAACGAATCGAATTGTTCGAATATTGGCAATTTGAATCAGTTCGTTTGATGAACTAAAAGATCACAGATTTGTTTGTCTGGCACAAAAAAAAAGAAGTTGGTTGATAGTAGACGTCAATTGTTGCTTTCTTTTAAACGAGATTCAACAGCTAAACGACGATCATGTTCCTTGAGATAAAGATTACGATATGTATCTCGTTCTTCTGTAAAAACAACAACATTTTTTTAAAAAAAAAAGTTTTTCAATAACACGTACGTGCAACGGATAAAAGTAATTGCTGAAGTTTTTCTTGAAAATATGTCATCGTATTGAATGCACTATCGAAATGTTGGACAAATGCTAAATAAAATGGAATAGATCGAACAAAAGAGAGAGAAATTAATTGATATTCCGTACTTTCGATCGATTGTGTCGATGTTTCCAAGCTCGCTTTCGGTTCTTTTGCCGATGAATCGACAAGTGTTGTTGTTGCTAATGATGATGACGTCGATGCCGATGATGTCAAACCGTTTTGATGATAATGATGTCCATTTGGTCGATTAACAATCGAGTTTAATAAACGATTCAATGTATTAAGTGATCGTTTCGATGGATTCGATGATGAAATCGGTAAACTTGCTGTTACAGCGACTTTACTTGTCAATGGTTGAATCGATGGCGACGATGGCGATGAACAATTAAGTTCATTGTCGTGTTCCAGTTTAACAGCTGTTTGATTTGCCATCATATCATCGATACCATTGTTTACTATTGTTTGTGATGGTGAAAGAGAAATACTTCGATTCATTGTTTGATCACTACGTGGACTTGTTTGATTATCGACTTGACTAATTATAAGACGACGTTGTCGTAGATTATCATCATCATCATCGTCATCTGTCAGGCCATCTGTTGGACTCTGCATGCCATTATAGCATTGAGAACTTTCACTTGCATTTTCATCAATGGAATCGAAACGATATTGTGCTGAAGTCGAATCAGCTTGTTTATCACTTTTTTAAAATAAAAGAAAAAAACAAAATGAAAGAGACAAACAAATCGATTTTGTATTTCTACCTGTCCAATTGAATGTTATATTTTTTAAGAAAATTCGAACACCATGATCGTGACGCCGCAAAATCTGGATTTCCAGTGAGTTCTCTCATTGTTGCCAATGCATAGGAATGAAAATCACGATTATTTACACGTTCACCATTTTCTTGTCGTGCTTGAATCCATTCAAGAATTCTCGAATGTGCTTCCTTGTTTCTTATTGCTGATGTTCGTTCACCATTCGGTTTTTGACACAACCATGATGCGATTGTCGATGGTGCAACTTGAAATAACTTCGATGCTGCTTTAACACCGTGTTTTTCAGCATATTCATGGATACGAACTTTTTGTTCGGGTGAAACGAGTTTATACGAACCACGAATACGTTTTTGTGCTGGACGTTCGATTTTACGTTTGCGTTTGTTGTTTTTATTTTGATAGTCGAATTGATTGTCGGCTGATGGCGGTGGTGATAAGGATGATTGAACTGACATTAATCCGGACGATGGAGTCAAGAGTTGATGTTGAACAGGAGCTGAAAATTCATCGAATTTGCTCAATGATTTCGATGAATCATTCGAGAGAGTTTTGATTTTTATTGTCGGAGACGTTGCCGTAGATGATGAATCACTTGGATCAAATTGAGGCAAAACAGCCATAAAATCCTATCGATTCGAATTAACAAACATAGATCGAAGAAAGCAGAAAATTTCTATTCGAACTTACAGCGATCATACTTTCGTCGGCAGTATAATCAAGAGGATCTGCCTTTTGATTATGCTGATTTGTTAGAGTATTTGCAACCGAGCCTAATGGCATCGATGTATTGATTTTCGTTGATGCTGTAGAATCACTCATTGGAATAGAATATGGCTACAAAAAAAATAATAATCGAATGTTTCTTTTTTTCTTCTGCTTTCAACGATCCGAAATTATTTTGATTAATCTGTAGTTTTGTTTTTATTCTATTGACATTATTACCTGCGTTGGCTATTAGTTATTCTTTGCACAACACACAAAAAAATTTGATAGTGTAAGTTCAGTCGGCTACTTTTACCTCGTTTTCTTTTTTTTTTTATATTCTGAAATGAATGACAGAAAAAAGTATGTGTGCAGAAGGAAAAGAGACTGAGAAGAGGAGAAAAAAAGAATGAGACGAACTTTTTTTTTCTGTTTGTTACCGAAGTGCTCAATTCGACTTCTTTCATTTATATATATATATATATAGCAGTCACCGGGCGCAAGTTAAAAAAAAGTGGAAAGAAGGGAAGAATCGTGTTCAACGACAACATCACTCTTTTTTTTTCTATTGTGTATGTTTGTTCGTCTTCTTCACCCTCAGTCTTTTTTTTTCTGTATGCTGTGTGTGTGCGCGCGCATTTGGCGTCTGCAAATACATCAACGCGAGCGAGAGTAGACAGATAGAAAAAGAGGGAAAAAAAGAAGAAAAAAAAAAGTTGGGGCCGAAAACGAATGGGAAACACACGAACTCTTTTATGCTTTCTCGATGTTGATAGTAGTGAAGGAAGAAGAGAGAGAGAGAGAGAGAGAGAAAGGGAATGAAACCGAAGAGAAAGAGCAAAACAGAAATATAGGGCAAGCAACTATCGGAAAAAATAAGCTGAAAGAAAGGAAAAAGAAACAAAGTCGTCTGGAAATGTATATAGATGTGCAGTATGTACAAAAAAAATGCACACGAACGTATATAGCAGCTATCTCTAGAATTGCTTTCTTCTTGAACTTCCGTACGCGCGTGCGCCCGCTCTCTCTCTCTCCCTGTGTCTCTCTTCATCTTATGTTCTCGTTCCACGAAACATTGCGAATAGGGAAAAGAACAGACGCACAAACGATAAAGATACGAGAGTTGCGTCGTTCGAGAAATAACATCGAACAAAGATAAAAGCACAAGAAAAAAAGTTCATCATGACTATCATTAGATTCATCAACATATCAAAAAAGCGAATACAATGAATCTTCAGATTCTATCTAATGACGTAGACGAACGAGCATGATTCGCCGTCAGATGGATAGAATCAGCCCACATATTTTCGACTTTAATTGCACAGCAATATCTCGATGTATATATATATAGTAGAGAAAACAGAATGCATTCAACAACGACAAAAGAACGAGAGAAGAAGACAAGGCGAAAAAGCGGACGGAATGGAAAAAAGTGTGTGTATGCCTTGCGCTCGGAAAGTTGACGACCGTTGATGGCGGTGGAATAAGCAGCAGTAGCATCTTTTATTCTGCTGAAATGTTGTTCGTCGAGAACGAACGCGTGCACGCACACACACATACAACGAAGAAGAAAAAAAGTTGAATAGAGTCATATAGGTTTTCCGTATTACATCTGTTCTCGTTGTTGTATTTACTTTACGTGTATGTGTGTTATCTATCCGTTTCTCTCTCTCTCTCTATCCCTTCATCTGTGCTGTGGACTAAACACATAACGGGAAAATCAGACGCATGTGTATGTGTACGCAGTTCGATGATGAGCCATGCATATTGAAGAATATAATCTTTAGCTGTATGCACATGTGAGAGTCACAAGCAATCTCGTTTCCATGTCAATGGAAGACGTAAAAAAGAAGATGAATGATGAATGAATATGAGAAAAGACGAATATGGACATTTAGGCATGCAGACAAACATATCATATTATAAATCGTTGTGTTTGACATTGACTTGTATAAATACTACATTCTGTTAAATAATTTTCAAATCAATATACTGATAATACTCAACAGATGTTTTTTACGAATACAAATACAATGAATAATTTTTTTAAAACGAAGAAATACTTGTTGTTGTCTTCATGTTGATTAGATTGAAATGATAAACTAGCGAGAACAAGTTGAATTATAAAAATATGATGTACGTCAAAAAACTTTGTAAAACAAGAAAAACGCGAACAAACACATCTGGCTAATATTTGACTAGGGGTTTCTTTTTTTTCAACACAACATGTAAATTTTCGAAAGTCAGGTAAGTCGGTTACGCTTGCTCTAACTTAACATCATCAATAATTTATTATTAGCACGATTACTCATGTATTCGTCATCCTGATTAAGTATTGTTTACGGTTGATCGCATTGATATCTCACTATCGGTAATATTTAAAGGACAAATACGTACGTATTTGTATTCATATTCGCTTGATTTTACTTCGAATAACACATCTACGTATCTTTACAATGGGAAATCGTTCTAATCGTGTATCTTATGATAAATGGGATATAAATCAATTATCACGTAATACAGGCCTCAGTCCTGAACAAATCCAACAAATTCATCAGGAATTCTCTCGAGCAGCTGGTCGTGATGGTCAATTGAATATGCAAGAATTCGCTCAACTCTACAATCGTTTTCCTGGTGCTTCACAACAAGATCCAAGATATATGCAACAACAAATTCAACGTGTCTTTCGAACGTTTGATCGTGATAATTCAGGTGCACTTTCATTCGATGAATATCTCAGTGCTGTCGTTATGATGAATCATAGTGTGCCTCGACGTGATCGTATCGATTTTCTTGTTCGACAAAATAATGCTCAAGGATGTCAACGTGGTAATAATGGACAAATTTCAGCTCAATATGGTCATCAGGTTCTTCGACGTTTGAACGATTACTATGGCGGACGACCAGGTACAGAACATCAAATTTGGAAACAAATCGATTCGCATAATCGTGGTTATGTTAGTGAAGAAGATTTCATCAATTTTGTCAGTAATCAAGACGTTTACAATCGACGATATCAATTTTAGACGTTTTTCTTTCTAAGAATTGATATTGATTAAATTTTTAAGTTTTATTACTTGAAAAAGAAAATAAGAATAAATAAATATTTAATTAATTCAATATATATATATACTCTAATCTCGTGTGACATAAGTGAAAATCATCGTATTATATTCGAGGTTTAAGATTTTATTTTATTGAAAAATTAGTATTACTAGATACTTCTCAAAGAATCACAACTTATGACTTCTTCTCTCGTCTTTTAGTTTCTTCCCGTATCATCCTTTGCTGTACACTCATAGGTAGACCGGGATTTAAATTAATCACATATGACAACATTGCTTTCGAGATATTTTCAAAATCAACCATAATTTTAATGAACATCGTATCATCTTTAACATATGGCGTGTTAGACGTTTCGATTATGGATAATGGTGCAAATTTAGGTATGCCACTTGCAATATTCATATCTGAAGAAGGTCGTTGAAAACTACTCGACCGAGTATCAGGACGAAATGAATCGATAATATGTCGTTGCGCACTGATTTGATCATAAAGACAAAATGTAACTTTGTAATTAAATGGAAACTGTAGCAAAGAATCATGAGGTCCACGCATTAACACAAAAAAGAGAGATATATGCGTATGCCGAGCATTCCCATCGCCGTATAAATATAAACGTGCACACATTTTGTAGCCAGTTGGTGATGAGCGAAACGACGGAGAGTAAATAGAAACTTGACGTTCTGATTTGGCGTGAGCTAAGACAGAAAAAAAACACATTGGAAATTGTGTTTTTTCTACTGATTCATTAATCTTACTTAGTTTTTCTCGAACCCCAGTGATTTTCCATACATATGTTCCATTATAGGAGGGAGCATATTGCTCATCATATTTCTCTTTTAATGTTAATAGTTTCTGTTGTATAATCGATACATTTATCTGCATTCCATTAAGAGTGTTATTAGATTCTTCAGTCGATATTTGTATTTTTTCGAACTGCTCTTCAGTTTTTGTTACTGATTCTAACTGTTCTGATGAATTAAGATCTAAATCTCCCAACTCTTTGCCAAGTACCGAAATACCATTTGAAATAACATCTATCGTTTCATTAACAGATTTATCCATAACAGCTGATGGCACACGCGGCTCCATCGAACTTGTACAAAATTGTCTATCAGATACGTCAATATCCATATTAGTATTCTCATTTGTTTGAGTTGTGAGCGTCAATTCGGGATGATTCGATAGATAATGCAGGGTACAAACTAAAACAACCTTCTGATGTTCTTCAGAAGCAAAATGATTATGACGTTGACTACGCAGAAACTAAGTACACGAAGAAAATAATGCAAAAAGTCATTTTTCTTATTCTTTTTCATAGCCCAAACCTTTGTTTTACATCCATATTCATACAACAAGCAACTTAAAGGCTTTTTCTGACACGATTTATCCTCATGTTCTTTCAACGCAGAGTGATCACTAACTATTTCATCACAATATTCGCATCTCAGTTGTTGATGATTTCGTTCAAGATGTTCCTTAGTTTTGAATAAACATATTAGAATTGATATAGAATTACTTCTAGATACACAAATACCTCATAACTTGTTAATTTGCCTTGCCATTCACATAGATAACAAACAACATCCAAAGACGACATATCCTTCTGAAATCCTTTATCTAACATTACCTAAAAGAAATCAATTATAACATGAATTCAGTTGATTAAACGAACGAACATACTTCCGAAAGTTCGATTGACTGCTTGCATAGTTTGCAATCAAATTTAGTAGTTCTATACAAAAAAACCCAGATTCGTATGAAATTTTATCCAAAGGTCATGATGAATTTTTCGAACTTTTTCTTCGCATCTTCAAAACATGAAAAACATATCCTATGTCCACAATCAAGTTGCACTGGGCGTTTAAGTAATTGGTTACAGGATAAACATATATATTTCGGGTCATATTTATGTATTTTTCGCGTCACGTAGCCACCAACGATTGAAAGACTCTACAAATAAAAATATTAATTGATCACAAAAATAGTGACTCGTAATTACTGTTTCTGTCATCTTGTCTATAAATCTATATTGTTTTAACTGATTTGTAATATAAACTCAAATATGTCTCTAGAAGAAATCGTTTGTAACTTATCTATAACATGAAACACAAATACGTATATTATAATAGATTTATAAAGTAATTCAATAATTTCATATGCTCATTTGGAATATTTTCAGCGAAATTTCAAATTTGCCAAACAAGTTGAAATTTTCGTT
>ERZ778026.96-NODE-96-length-143259-cov-103.362385_pt1 | contig 143259 bp, 150 predicted proteins | sample MGYA00375756_ERZ778026 | MGnify/ENA primary metagenome ERZ778026 (study PRJEB29350, sample SAMN05389820) | bioreactor metagenome | isolation source: Ammonium sulfate bioreactor | place: South Africa: University of Cape Town | collected 2014-02-18 ... | reverse complement strand
TTTTTTTCCCAGTCTACTTGTAAAGAACAGAAAGAAAAGAATAAAAAAAATAATAATAAAACGTGGAGATTTTATGACAAAACAAAGAACAGAATACATAATTCTATCAGAAATATTCTTGCAATGCGTTCTATCATTTATCGTATTTCGATTGTATGACATATATGAAACGACAGCAAACAGATTCATTTCCGAGGGAAAAAAGTTTTTAAATTATTCTCAGACGTCTAAACCTGGCCAAAGTCTTATGCTACTCTTATCTTACTGTTTACGAAAAATTGATAAAACTGTGTGTCCTTTGATTGTTGACAAAAGAAAGACATGAATAAATAATCATTATACGTATATTTTAATATGTGAGTCATTTGAAAAATATGAGTAGACTAATTTCTTATATTTCGTCAACTATAAGCGCAGTTTCTATCGAAAATATATAATTAATTGAAACATGAATATAACTTCGAACGTTACAGTGATCATTTTGAAAATGCATTCATTTTCTTCAACTTTATTAGAAATTGTGATGTCATCAATAATATACGACTCTGATTTCTTCCAAGATTTATTCTTTATTAATAACTAAGCAAAACCCATGAACACTATCGAAAATCAAAGAGAAAAAGTTCAATTATATCGTTTCGGTTGTGTTAATCGAATCATTGTGCTACAATGTGGACACTGAATACTATTTGAATCGTGAACAACTGTAGGAGCTGTCGTTGTTTTCCATGTATGATTCGTTGGTGGTGGTATTGGTGATGATGGTGATGATAATCGACGAACGAGTCGAGCTGGTGCATTCTGTTGATCGACCACTATACGAGTCGTTCCATGTCGAACAGATCGTAGAACGGATATATAATAGAGTATATAGAGAATTGCCGTTAGTAATAATAAAGCTGTACAAGCTATTTGAGCTTTTAAAATGAGAACTTTTCGGCCTAATGGTTGACTGTTAACTTGTGGATAAGTCGATCGTAAATCTTTACAAATAACATCGGCAAAGAAACATCGAGTAATATTACCAATGAAAAGAGCATCCAAAACAATCAATGTTATAGCTGTTGCTGCACACAGAATCGATATAACAAATGCAAATGTTGCCCATTTACGAGCACGATGACAACAAGCTAATGAAATCAATGATAACCATGAGAGAACGAATACAACTGAACACCAAAATCCAGCATAGAGTGTTCCGAGAATTGGTGAAACAACTGTTGCAGCTATTTCAAGACCAATAATAACAAATGTTACTAACATTTGTAAGAATCCTAATAGAACAGGTATAACCGTCGAAAATTTCGAACGCCATAGAACTTCTTGATCGAAATCCGATGTATACAGATATGCTGGCTGCATATGTCAACTTGTAAATGATCAGCGTCGTCATTTTCATCAAACATCATCTGAGCATGGAATTCTCAAATTTCGTCAAGTCAAGATATTTGAGCTCTTTGTCTTTCTCATCTCTTCTACTTCTTAACAATCAAACAAAACCAAATCATTTATCATTGAACATGATATTCGATCGATCGTTATACGATATACCGCGCGCGCATATGACTCATCACTTCGTCTAACTAACCAATCGAACAACAATAGTAACTAGCGACTGATTTCTGTCGTGATTATTTTCGATTTAAATTTTGAAAATAAATTTCCTCTCCTCATTATTTTCTCTCGAGTAAATCATCATCAAACATTATTTGTAAATAAATAAATCACTAGAAACGCATTCAGTTTGATTGGGTTAAACGTGGATGTCGAATCCATTTATTTATTATTTTGTCATTCATCGAAATGTTACTTAACTAAAACCGTCTTGATTATTTTACCGTTTACTTTTTCTAGATCTTCGTTCATCTCATATACAAAAACAAAAACAAACATCAACATGCCGAAAGAAATCAAAGACATCAAAGATTTCTTACTTATCGCTCGTCGTAAAGATGCCCAATCAGTGACTATTAAACGTAATCCTGAACGTGGTACACGACAAGGAAATACGAAATTCAAAGTTCGATGCAGTCGATATTTATACACATGTAATGTCAAACAAAAAAATGAATTCGTTAATTGAATTGTTTTGTTTTATTTGCGTTTGTGTTTGTGTGTATTTCTAGTGATCGTAGCTGACAAAGAAAAAGCTGAAAAAGTCAAACAATCATTGCCACCTGGTCTTAATGTTAAAGATATCAAACCAAAAGGCAAAAGTTCGTGATTGATCATTCGATGAACAAGAATTAGAATTTTAAAAAAAAAGAAAGAAGAATTTTTTTTTGTTTTTGTTCCATCATTATGCTCGTTTTTGTTCAAAAAATATAATTGAAAAAAAATTGTAGCACGAAAAAAATAAAAAATAAACAAAATCTTCTTGCGAATTATGTAGAATATTTATTTAGTAATGAATTTCGTGAGTAGGAAAGTTAGAGAATAAGATTCTTTACAGAAAGAAGAGGAAGTGAATTAGCCAACGAATGGACGACTCATACCATAACCATTGAATCCATTTGCAGCCATAACAGGTGAACCTGTTATCCAACGTTGTGTATGTGTAACTGATTGTTCGAAAACGACAGGACTTGGCGGTGGTGATGGTACAGGAACACCGACAGGAATATAGCACGGAACAGGTTGAGCAACAGGAACGGGTACACAAACGGGTGGTGGTGGTGGAGATGGAACTGGTACTGGAACAGGAACAGGTACTGGTCGATCAACAGGTACCGGTGTTGGAACAGGAACGGGCACAGGTCGATCTACTGGAACATGTCGAATTACTTCGACTGGATACGGTTGAGGAACAGGACGATCGACAGGAACAGCGTAAGGAACTGGCTGTTGAACGATTCGTGGAGGTGGAGCAGGAACTAATTCAACTTGTCGTCGTTCAGCTATGTAATAATCAGGTGCATAACCAACGTTGCCCTGAAAACCATGACCACTACCGCCACTATAGAGAGAACTTGAAGAACCATTCGAATAAGGATTCGCGAATGCATTAAAGCTGTCAGTTGAACCATAATTCATTGGCCCACCGATGCCAGTTCCGTAGATAGGTCTATCGTATCCATCGACAGATGTTTGACGGCCAGGATTTTGACGATAGTTACTAAAGCTACTGTAGCCTGGACTAGCAGCTAAATTATCCGATGAATATCGTTGTACACCACTTCGTCCACCCGATTTTTGCACTCGAAAATTTTGTTGTTTTTTCTTATCCAACGGCCGATGAAATGCCGAATTCGAACCTGAAAACATCAGATCTGATCCTGATCGATCGACATAATAATATCCATCATCACCATCTTTATATTTATCTTCTTTAATGAAACGTTTTTCAATACTAGTGCCAACCTTGCTCAATACATCCAATGTAACGTCGGTTAGTTTATTCATTTCTATACTTCTTCGTTTGCTATTTGAAACGCACAATAATAACTTGTTTTTCGATATCGAATGAATAAGAGACGGACAAAAAAAGGATAGGTGATGCAAGGCGAAATTAAGAAAGAAAAAACTTTCGAGCGTAACGAAATGCTAATCATGAATCATTTTTTCTTTATTAAACAAATAACAAATAACATACATTTTTACAATAAAAACACGCCAAGATCTTATCATATAATTAAAAATTGAGAAAATATTTTGCTTGCAATTATCATTGACACACAATATCAGACTCGAAATAGTTTTCTGTTCCATCTGATTGGAATATTATTATTATTGAATTGAACGACAAGAAAAATCGAGTCTATGTGCGTCATCAAATCTCTCGACTTCCTTTCTTTTTCCGAACGATCGACTGATCGAATCAACAATGTGGTAACTCTGACAAGTAAAGGTCGTTCGTTCTTTTCTCGTATCAATACACATCAAATATATCTTTTGATTTATGTAAAAGTAACACTTTTGAAATAGACGAAGGTCAGTCGTTCTAATACAATTTCAATTATTTACTAATGATTCTCCTTTCATATATTGCATGAGTTCTAAGAATACTAATAGCTATATTTCCTGTTCATTTTTTTCCTTTGTCTAATTTTCTATACAGACGAAAGAGAGAGAATGACATTTCTATAGATAGATAGATAGATAGATAGATCTTATTGATTGAACAAAATCATAAGACATTAATACCGAAATGGGTAATATCGATAGTCGAAACGAACGATTCTACAATCTTTGTGGTTTGGGTAAAGCACATTTGATTGAAAAAATGCTTGAAAATGATCGTGCATTGAATACAATCAACGTTAATTGGGTTGCATTTGAAACTCAATCAACACCGTTACTAATTGTACCCAAACAAAACAATATTGAAAGTTTATCAATATTTTCTCCTTTTTTTTTCTTCTTCAGGCATCAGCAAATGGACATGATCTTGTTGTTGATGTTCTTCTACGAAATAATGCTAAAATAACAATAAAAGATTCTCGAAATGCTACAGCACTTCATCATGCTGCTCAACGTGGTTATACAGAAATAGCAAAAAAACTTTTACATGCTGGAAGTGATGTTAACGCTCGAGGTCATTTTTAATGTTGAACAAAAATAACAAATAATCGATTTATTTAGATAAACTTGGCTGGACACCATTGATGAAAGCTTGCTATTTTTGTCGGCCGGATATTATTCTAACTCTGCTCGAGGCTGGCGCTGATATTCATGCACAAACCGAACAAGGCCGTACGGCCTTACATGAATTATGGTAGATTAAATCGTATCTATTTTCTTTCGACGATAATGATTAGAATCGTTTTTGTATTTTTTTTTTAAGTCGATCACCAAGTTTGCATAATGAAACTTTATTAGCCGAAATAGCATGTATGTTAATCGAAGCGGGAGCTGATGTCAATCAAATCGATCAAGATCATTTTACTCCATTAATCTACGGTTTAATCATAAGAGAAGAGCTTAAATATAAAATCTCTTTTTTTCTCTGTTTATTTATAGCTGCTTATCATAATCATCCTAGTGTTGCACTTGTTCTACTTGAATCTCATAGTTTAATTAACAAAATTGATAAACAAGGTTGGACTGCTTTACATTGGGCAATCGATCGTGATCATTGCGATGTTGTTCAATTGCTAATTGACAAAGGTGCACGTACTGATATTCGAAGTCATCGTGGTCAATTGGCTATTTCACGTGTTAAATCACTTCGAGTTAAAGATATTGTTAAACATATCAAACGTTATTCGATTGCATCTTTATCTTTAACCGATACGAATCTCATTAAACTTCCGTCGAGTATCTCAATGATTCAACTAGAGAATTAACTTTTGCTTTCTATGTGTATTTGTTTTGTTTTCATTAGCGTTTAGTAGATGGAAAAGAATAAGAAAAAAAAACCAAATAAATCTAATTTAATAATCGATACCATTAAAAGATTACTTTCAGATCTTTGAGGGAACATCTTGTATCTATTTGCCTTGAACAAGGTTACACATGGGATGAATTGATTGAATTATTGTTTGACGCGACTATTGAGTTTTATTTGTTTTTAAAAAAGAACGGTTTTTTTCTCTTCACATATATATATATTTCTTAGGTTTAATAAGCATCGTTGAATATGAAGAGAAAAAGACTTCCGATGAGAAACTGCGCTAACACTTTGCTTCCCTTTTTTCTTCTATTTTTTTTCTTCTTCTTCTTCGTCTTCTAACTCGAATATTCATTTTCTTCGTCTTATAACAACTAATTTGAAAACCACCAGTATTTTTTTTCTTTTCTCATTTTTTTCTTCTTCTTTTGCGACTTCTCGTTTAGACTTTAGACAACCATTCTCAAAGGTTTTCCCTTCTTTTCTTTTTCTCTCTCTTCACTTTTTTTTCCTCTCTGCTTCATTCCTATTCTCTGTTAGAAACTCAGATATATATATATATGAAAAAAAAGTGAGAAAAAAAAGAAGAAAAGACAAAACTGAAATAGACAACTAGCCGGTCATTGATGCTGAGATAATTTCCATTTTCATTAGGATTGATAGGAAGGAAATAAAAAAATGTAGGTTATTTCAGTTTGTTTTTGTTTCGCACTCTATACTTTACACATATAGATAAATTACCAAGTTAAGTAAATCAACATGATTACGTCATCATTGTAAATCTCCTACAGCACGAACTAGTTGTCATCAGTTTTTATCAAATATCGACGACAATTAGATCAATGTGTGGCAACTGTCATGTTTTACATAGTCGAGGATAAATTCAATTTGTCGGTAGTTTTGTTCTTTTCTTCGTTTATAAGAGTACATTTATATTCGGTGATAAAAGAAAAAAAAATACAGAGAGACACTTTTCCCATAGGTATGATTTTTTTAGTGCAGGTAAGAGAGGAAGTCGTTTTTTCATCATGGATTCATACATAAAACCAATAGATAGAAATGAGGTCGACAAAGGCACTAGAGCAGAAATAATTTCGCATCGAACAATCACAAAACTCATAGGATAGAAGAAAAAGACGAGAGAGAGAGAGAGAATGAGATGATAATCAAAGTAAATAAGAAATCATAGGCATCAGATGTAGAATTATATGTATATATCGATCGGTATTGATGATAGTTATGGTAGATATTAAGTCAAAGATGACAAGCATATCATCATATCTTGTGAGAAAACTTATCGAGATGTTTGCTGAGTTTGGTTGACGAACGTCATTCGGACGTTTGTAGCGTATGTGTACTTTTTTTAAGGTCAAATTGATTATTGAAACTTTTTTTTTCTATTAATAAGGTATTCAATTACCACTAGATGACACAGGAAACGAGAAAATCGTGTCATATTTCGTTTTTTTTGCTAGGTCATTGGTAAGCTACAGCCTTGAATACTACCTGTTTGCTCGAAGGCTTTCAAGAGAAACGGATTGGAAAAGACGGAAGAAAAAAAAAGCGTAGAAATAATAGCGATATATTCTCGTTTATAGGCAATCTAATTGATTTGCTTGTTTCGCAAAACGACGCGAGAAAGAGTGAGGGAAAGGGGGGATCGAAAGAAAGGAAACGAGAAAGATGCAGAAGTTTATTGTGATTGTGTTCAGAGTAAAGTTAAAGTAAGTAGGAAAAAAAAGAAAAATTATGGTCTGGAGAATAGTTGCCAGAAAATATACGTGTAGTATTGATTGATAGACCTGTCTAACAATCGATTATCGAACTCGAGTCTTTCTTTTTGGCATTGGCCGGAACGTTGAGTTAATTTCTTTTGATGTCTATCAAAATATAGTAAAAAAATATCCAACGATTACGAGATAGAACTTATCATCGGATAGAATCGACAGATTGATGAAGACATCTTTTTTCTTTTTTTGACAGCTAAGTCAAGGTGAATATATGTGGAGTTAATGTTGTATAACACACTTCATTCTTGTTTCGATCGTTTCATTAATGATCTTGATTGTAAGAAGATATCAAGGCTAGATAATAGCGATCTTTGACCTTATTGTTAGTTTTCAACAGGACAAATCTTTTTTTTCCTGTATCTTGTCAAGATCTTTGCCTTAAGTTAAATATCAATCATTTCATTTGATAATTATATAAACATATCAATCAAGAGCAATGTTTTCCACCTATTTTCTGATTTATTTTGACTTTCAAGTAAATCTCTTCGCACATATTTATCAAATTCTGAAGAAAAGAAATAAAGAAAGAGAAGGGGACCGAAAGAAATTTATTTCTTCGTTAGATTAAATCAAACAATACTATTTTGAAAATTCTCCATTCAATTGTGTTTCTTTCCGTTATTTTTTTTTCTATATTCTAGCCTTGATTTGACGCGTCGATTATTTACGTCTACACATCATTTTCTTGGCTCTTAACTTTCTCTTCTTTCTCGGTTTTTTCTTATTATTAAATCCAGGAACATTTAATTTAATATTCAATTAAACGATCGTTCCGTCTTGTTCTTTATTTACTTTTGTTTATTTATTTACTTTATCGTAATTGAATAGAATTCTTCTATTTTGATACTTTACATCAAGGTATTTTATCAATCACCTTGAATATACATATTTATTTTGTACAAAATTATCTTATAATAAACCTGTGTGAACAACAAGCACAGAACAAATAATACTAGAACATTATTTAGTTACAAAACAAGAAACAAAACGTGTTCTAGTTAAAACATTCTGTACAGTTTAACACAAAAATACTCGAATAGATTTTGTTTTATTTATATCCTAAGGTAAAATAACGGCTTAGTGGTAAACAAATAGAGAAACAAAATATTTTGTGTTCTTTAGAACAAGACGAACGTATCAAATTTTTCTTTTACTTCAATCTTTTTTATAACAAATTAACGAGAAGAATATCTGTAAGTAAAAAAAAACGAATTATCAAGGGTTTTTTTCTCTCTCTTTATGACTGTTCTAATGGAAGATCTTATTGATATTTGTTGTGGGTGCTGTTTCGTTTTTCTTTCTTTTTTGATTGGATTCAGTACGACAACTGTCAATGATTATTTGACAGAGATCATTTCGGCCTTAGATGTCTATCTTTGAAATGTACATAAATATCTACGGATAATTTGCATTCGTCTTTCATTCATTCATTCATTCATTCATACATACAAATATACAGAACGCTCCAGATTGTTTTTATATTGCTTGCTAATGCTGTCGACATCATTTGTACCGCAATTATATAGAAAATGAACATGATTACAAATGCATTTGGGAGCGCGTTTTTCTTTTTGTTTCTGCTTTTGTCTAATCGTCCCGCCTACAAATCTCACGAGTATTGTAGTCGGGCTTTTTTTTTGTCTTCTTGGGAGAAAAAGAAGAGAAATGTTCGAACATCTGTGATATTGTGAATGCTGCGTGAGAAGAAAAATTAATCAATTGAAATTATTCTCTAGATCAGATCGATTGGTTCCATAGTACCTGAACTTCTTTTCTATTTGATTGTTCAGCGTATGATCAGAGCTATCATTTGTTCGTTAAAAAAAACAGTAGTAGGCGGGCAACATATGTACGTTAATTTTTCTTTTAAATATAAGAAGAGACTGTTGACGTGGAACTAAAAAGAACATTTGCTAAATTTAGACAATTAATACATCCGAGCTGTCACCGCGCGTATTCGATTGATTTTGATCAAGGCTTATTTGAATATATATATATATGTTCTCTGGACGTTTTAGCCGTTCTTTCTTTCTTTTTCTCTTTTTGAAGTATCGATATGCTTGACTTTTCTTTTTTCCACTTGATGACAGCGAAAATGACACAAATGTGCTTCCAGGGATTCTGTTTTAGTCTTCAATTGATAAGAGCATACAGACATTTATTAACTTGAAACGATCTACTATTAGATTGTGAGAAGAAACAAAACAATAGTACACAGGAGGTGCCGACCAGGTGACCACTGTCTGACCTTTCCCGAGAAACTTCGCCACATGACATTCTCTATTTCATCTATGTTCTAATTGACTTCCGCAATGAGCATAAGAATAGATTAATCTTAAACATACATTACCAGTAGGGCCAGTCGGACAGCCCCTCTCTCCTCGAAATATGAATCAAAAATCAATAAGACTAGTGCATGATGAGCATAAGTGTTCTCTCCTTGCGTATGTGTGCGTGTGTAGATTTTTTATCTTATTTGTTCTGATGAAAAGAGGAAAATGTATATCACAATATACAAATGCTTTCTCTTCGTTTAGCTTGTCGACAGACATATTCTCAGACAATCATCTCGTAACACCTCGTGTGCAAACGCACTAATTTTATATGTACATTCCAATAGAATAATAAAAATGCATATAGACACAAAGAAAAGAGGAGAAGAATAAGATGGAGAAAAACGAGAAATGTCAATTGTTTGATGTATTTTTATACGCTGCTTACATCATCATCATCCTCATGATCATCATCGTTCTTAAATCAATATTAATGAATAATCGATGAAGACTTTCTGATGAAAAAAATCGCCGTTTTTTTCCTTCTTCTTCTTATTTCGATGATTCAATCTGAACAGCGCACAAGCCTTGAGATAAATCGATTGATAACGTTGATTATCCCATGTTTTCTAATGAAGAGAAAGAAGGAAAACTATCTTGATTGATAAACTTGTCTCATTCAATTATATCCTTCCAATACGCTAAATCCATTTACAGTTCCCATCTTTCTATTCATTGATGTTTACATTTGAACAAGAAGGACATACGCCTCGATCTGTTTGTCACAATTGAGACACTTGTCGATTGTTAAATGCGTACGCGCAGATGTTCATTATAGACACATAAATAAATAGGATAGAACTGATTTGTTATTATCGAGATTTCTAAGTAGTACTAGTGGAAGAATACAACAACAACAAAAAAAGAGAGAGAGAGAGAAGTAAAACATGTTGCCTTTCTATTTGCATAACAACAACAATTAATTTTCTTTTTTTGCCTTGTTTTTTTTCTGTTTCGGCATGCTTGGATGTTCTCGAGTTACGAACGGAGATGATAGGAAAAACGCGACATTGCCCGTCGAACATCCGTCCGTTCGACGTAACTTAATCGGCACATTTGATCATCAAACATCATCATCATTAGTTTGTTGCTTTCACAATAGTAAAACATTCATCAAGGTGCTTTTTTTTAGCCCGACTAGATGAATTTATATATATATATATATATGCGCTTTTTTTCCTCTCCGGTTTCAGAGTAAAGCTATCCATCCTATCAATGAACGTAGGGAAGTAGTAATGCTTCTGTTTTTTCTCTTTCCCTCTTTGTCGTTCTCGTCTTTCTTTTTTTCCATTATATTCTTGTACTACTATTTTTAACTGAAACGCAAAGCGATAATGGGCGGCCGCTTTTTTTTTACCACACACAGCAAGAGAAAAAAACCCGAATGTGCACGAGCGTCTAAGAGGAAAAAATGGTGATGTATGGAGAAGAAATAGAGAAAACGCGCAGAAAGAGAGAGAAAGAAGAACGAGAAGAGAAGGAATTTGACGTCGTTGTGTTACTATTCTTCTACTGCTGCTGTTGTCGTCTTCTTCTTCCTTCTTTCTTTCTCTTTTTCATCGCCATCGGTCGGTCGTTTATGAGTTGTCTTCTTCGTTTTTTTTTAACAAACGACACAAAGAAGAAAAGAGGAAGAAGATTCCATTTCTGCCATAGAGCTACTGCGACCAACTTTGACATTTCAAAATTGTTTTTCCCTCTCTCTCTCTTCTCCTCGCTTTTTTTCTCGCTCTCTTCTCTTCGCTTTTCTCCGTCACCATCATCATCAGCGATTTTTTGACGAATAAGTTTTTTTTTTCTTTACTACTTTCTCCTTTTCTCAATATTATTGCAGACTGAATAACAACAGTAAGAACTACTGCCACCTTTTTTTTTCTTCTATGCGCTTGACGCGTGCATGCTTTCTATCTTATGGTCTGGATTATAAAGATACCTTCTCATTGAACAACTAGACGAATAAAATACAGCAAACATGGGTTGCTCGAACGCACGCTTGTTAGTCCAACAGCCTTTGACCGGTGAAACTACGGCTGGAACAACAAATCGTTTGTCAATGGCAGCAACTCATTCTCCGACTGATACGAGCAATGCAATAACACGTATGCATTTAACAGGCGTTGATCTTGTTGTGGAAAAGAATGGTTCTTATACGCTATTGTTAACGCCCGAAACTCATAAGCAATTAATGCCTTATGTCCTACGAAAGAAAAGATTTCGGTAAGAACAAGAAAAAGAAAAAGATTGATAATGATTGCAGTTTTTCTTATTTATTACTTTTTGAATGAATGAATGAAAAGATGAATGTATTAGCAACGAAAAGAAAAAAACCTCTGTGAAGTATATATATATATATATAATATTGGAGACTTCGTATGCGTGCTTACATGCACAACGTATTGTTAGTCAATCAAATTAGTTGTTCGAGAGGGAAAGAACGATTCGTGTGTATTGGCTTACATTTATTTCAAACTCACTTATGTGATGAGCGGGTGCATGTGCTCGCTATATGTGTGTGTGTGTCTATGCACGAACCCACTCAAGAAAAAAAAATAGAGAAATGAATTGTGTAAGTTGGGTTGAACTGAAACAGAATCTTGTATATGAGAATAAATAATCTCACAACAAGGAATTTCTTTTCTTCGTCTTTCTTCTGATGACAAAAATGCTGCTGAGATGCTCTTATCATTAATGTAGATAACATTGAAATAGATGATTTCCGGTGAAATGAATATATTGATTGATTAGAGAATCGTTGTATTCCCATGAGTATCACAGAAAGAATATTTCGATCTGAACAAAATATTCAGTTTGCCATAGTTTTCTTTTCATAGGAAAGAGAGAGAAAGAGAAGATTTTGTTTTTTTTTCTCGTTCTTATTTTTTTTTCGAAAAAAAAGCCTAAATCGGATCATTGATTTTCATGTTTATTAATCGTTTTTTTTTCATATAAATAATTTATTTATGAGTATAATCTTCTAGTTCCGATGTCGATTGAGTTTAAATGCGTTTCATTTTTTCCTCTCTATTTAAAAAAAAAGCCAGATGTCGCCTGGAAAGAAAACTATTTCAAGGCAAATTTTGTATATACATATATATAAAAGTTGATTAATAACCTTGACGATCCGATATTAATAAGAAAATCAAATTGAGACCAAAGAAATGTATGAAATTTTGTTTAGAATTCTCGTTGACAAACCACGTGCCGAACCGACATTTATTTCTAATGAACAAGTTGTAATGGAAAATTCCAAAGATTCGAAAAAACGCAAAACTACAATCGAAGCTGTTGAACAAATGGCTTCAGACGAACATGATAAAACTAAAACACGTATCCTTGGCGGTCGAAGTATCGATCGTATCGATGTTGATAATGATGAAGAATACATTCATTCAGATGATGAAGGTATGATCGAAGAAATTGTCACAACTGTTGAACAAGATAAAGATCTTGAATGTAAAATAAAAAAGAAAATCGAAACAAAGAAAACAATTGCACAACATCCAACAACAAATAGTACAATAACAAAAGTCGTTAAAACTGAAGTTACAGAAATTACACGTACAATAACGATTAATGATCATCATGATCTTGAACGTGCAAAACGTGAATTAGGTATTGATGATGTCAATCGACTTCTACCATCGTCGACATGGCTTGAACAACAATCACGATCGACAACAAGTCAAACGAAAGAAAAACGCTATGAACCAATCAATGAAATTGTTACATCAAAAGATTTTCCTCATGATAGTCCAATTAAAAAATCAGTACAAGCAAACGATGAAAAAACAATATTAGCTGAATCAACAAGTGTTGGACGAGGACCAGTTACTGAAACTATCGTTTCAACACCATCGAATATCGAAACAAAATCAATTGAAATTAAGAAAAAGAAAAAGAAATTGAAATTTTGCTCGTGTACACGTTCATCAGCTGAAGATGAACAAGAACCATCACAGCCACAACCACAACCAAAAGCAATTATTGTTCCAAAACAAGAAACATCAATTCAAAGTCAAAAATTAATCTCCGATGATCTCAAACAATTAATAACCGAGAAGAAAACTCTCTTAATCGAATATTTACATTCAAAGATCTTTTTACCAGCAAATTTATTTTCATCTAATGATCAGAATACTCAAGCTAAACAAATCTCATCACGTATTCTCGATTTATTATCTTCCGATCGTTACTCATCATGGTCACAACTGTCCGAACAATTAACGCAAGAATACATTAATGATTCAGTTGCTGATCAATGTCTCAAACCAATGATAAATACCTACGAAAAATTGTTCACAACAAAACAAGCCAATCTTTTGAATACATTTTCAACCATTCATAATGAAAATGATATTGAAAATATTCATGAAAATAATGATTATCTTAACATAGCACAAACACATATTCATCAATCAATCGATGAGACGTCTGACGACAAGCCAGATGTTATTCAATCCATTGAAAAAGAAGAAAAAGGTAAGGAAAATATCCGTTTGCTTTGATATCTTGATGGATGACTGACTGAATGCCGAGTATTGACCTTGATGCTTAGTTGACTTTTGCTTCGTTAATAGAACAAGCAAAATATGAGCCGATTTGATGCGTCTCTGTCGTCTTCGATATATAGAGATAAATCAAATAAGAATGAGATATGATCAACATAAGTTTCTCATCGAATTCTCCGTCTTTTTTTTTGCCTATTTATCGTTACATCATCATGGCTCATTGAATACATCTCGTTGGCTGTTTGCCATTGCTTGAGGGTTAATAGTTCTAGCAGATTTTCTCGTCTTCATGTTTTATTCTCCTAATAAACAAAAGCAAATAGAAGACAAACGTTCATCATTTCTCTTTAATTATCACCATGATCAACTGATAAGTCGAATACGAAGTTGCTTTTACTTTTTTTCTCGAGTAAGTGAGAGGTCATACCTTTTAATATTGATATATGTATTCAAGTTGAATTTTGACGCGTCTACTGAACAAATAATTGACAGATTATTTGTTTAACGACAATTGAAAGTGAAAACGAGACACAGAGAGAAAGAAGAATAACAACAACAACAACAGAAATCGCGTTCTGTTTTTCTTTGTATTGCTAAAAGAACGTATCGGTTAACGCGATGCGATTGATATCGAAGTATTTTTTCATGCCATTGGGTCGATTTTATCATACTCGCAGTAAGTTAGTATTAATTTTGACGTACTTCACAAATCATTCGATGTTAATAACTCAATTACAAATCAAGCAAAACTTAAGATTTATTTCTCTCTGATTTTTTTCTTCTTCAGTTATTCAAAATGATGATATTGACGAACAAGAAATCAAAAAAGAATTAGAAATGCCAATTGAAAATCAAGAATCGTTACCTGATTATAACGAAGAATATTTGATAAAAATCTTAGGCGATATTTCTCAACATAAACCAATAACATTAGCTGAAGCTATTGCTTATCAATATTTCGATATTGAAGATCCAAAATTAGGTTTATCAAATGAAAAAATTCAACGAATTAAATCACTCTATCGTCCATTAAACGACGAGTCAACATCGAATGTTATTCGAGTTAAACGTTCAGGAGAACATTTAACCGATATCAATCTTTCGGAAACAAATCCATTCGAACAATTTACTCAACAACAACAACCATTTGTCTATGATTTACAACAAACATTCGAACCAACATTAGATTTCAATGAAAAACAATTTCGTTCGTTAATCGATGCATTAAATAATAGCAAAAATCAATACGATGATATTGAATTCGATGTTGCACGAACAACAGTACCGATTTATGATTTAAAAGAATTATCAGCAAATGATTTCAGTCAATCCGATTCAGGTTATTCAATGACAACAGCTACATATGAAAGTTTAGCAAATAAAATTAAAATTGAATTCGAACCAATTCAACAAGAACTCGGACCATTATCTGACAAAGATGTACAACAACAGGATGAAATCGAAAAGATCGATTTAGATAAAGCAACACCAGAACAATTAGAACAATATGAACTTAATCAAGAGTTAATTCAAGCTATCAAATCCGATTACAATGGAACGGATAAAACTGTCGGACAAGCGATTCTTTCACGACAATTACGTTTAGATAGTAGTGATTTAAATGATATTGCCTATTTGAAATCATTGGGCATTTATGATGAACAAAAACGTATTTTAACAGCATTTTTCTTTCCGAAACAAACACGAATCATTGCTTATTCACCTGAACCAGGTCGATTTGTTGAAGCACAAACAACATTTAATCCTGAATATCCAGGTTATAAAACCGATACAACAATTATACAAATTCAAGAGAAACAATTATCATCCGATCAGTTTGCTAAACAACGAAGTATTCAAGAAGAACCAATTATAACTTCACAAATCGTTGAAATTGAAGAAATCAAAACAGTTGAAAGTCCGGCAAAAGCGAAAAAAGAAATGTTGCCAACGATAGTTCCTGTTAAAAAACGTAAATCAAGTGGTTGTGGAGGATTATTATCGTGTTTTAAAAGTAAAAAAGCTAAGTCAGGCACTGAACAACAAGGTCAACCGACAATCGTTGTAACGACAGCAACGGAAGTACAAGAAATAAAAACACCTGTCGATGAAAAACCATTTGTTGATCTTGCTGTTCTACCGGATGGTCGACGAATTTACATTGATATTTTCCGAGATCGACCTGGTTTGGATATGTCATATCGGCCTGATGACTTCGAAAATCGATTCGTTTTACCAGAATTGAAACCAGATAAAGAATACGAACGACCTATTACACCTGTCATTGAAACGGACGATGAACCTCTTTTAATTCAATCGAATCTTACCGACAATGAAATTATCGTACAATCGGACATTGAACCATCAGTTTCAACAGTTGCCGAAGATGAACCTCATGAAACAACTGTTGAATCAGTTGATATTCAATCGGAAGCACCACCAGCCGAAGAACCAGAGCCAATCGAAGAGAAAACCGAATCTACCGAAGTTATTACTGAATCTGTTGAAGAAAAAACTGAAACTGAAACTGAAACTCATCTCGAACCACGTGAACTAGCGCCAATAGTCGAAGCGGAACATCATGTTCATTTAATACCTCGTCCAGCTACAATCGAGCCAGTTGATGTCCAACCCGATGTACCACCAACCATTGTTCCACTTCACAAAAGTGAAGAGAAAAAAGTAGTCAAAAAATCGTTGACTATCGATTTACATCCTGCTGCTGTTGATCTACCAGAAGTTGAACTTGTGAAACCTGGTCCATTGCCAACATTACCAATATTGTCAACATTAACAAAGGAAAAGAAAGAAACCAAAGTGAAAAAATCATCAGTTGGTCTATGTGCAGCATGTTTCGGCGCTAAATCTGCACAGAAAAAGAAAAAGAGTCTTGCTGCTGAACCTGTTCCAGCACCGATCGAATTAGAAAAAAATGTCATCGAAGAAAAACAAGTCGAAACAACAACAGCAGCACCAATCATAATTGAGAGACCTGATTTCTCATCAGTGGACATTGATACATTCAGAGAACGAGACTATCTGAAAAGTTCTGAACATCCATTTATACCGTCCGAATCACGAGTTGAATATCATCAACAATCAGCACCTCAAGAACATGTTACAACAATTTCTCCTGACATATCAGTCTTCTCTAACGTTAACATTGATACATTTCTTGATCGAACATTAACAAAGGGTGCAGAGGTAAATCAAATTCTCCTTTACAGAAATAGTTGGCATTCAATAATCATTTTTTTAGATTACTGTTCAACCTGAACAACATCCTACAACAATAACAACAGCAATTGTATCGTCATCCGAAGAACCCGTCACAACATCGGCAACTCCCAGTCCTCTATCCATGTTCTCACAAGTCAATATCGATACATTCAGAGAACGATCATTCGAAAAAAGTTCTGAGGTAGAACAGTTATTAACTTTAATTGAATCCTAAAACGGTTGTATTTCGTTTGTAGACTCTTCCAAAATCGACAGAACATTTAGAATCCACTACTATCACCACAACAGTGATTACATCATCTCAAGAATCATCAACAAATGAACCCGTTTCCTCTTCGCCGCCAAATAATCAATCCCTTTTCTCGCAAATCAATATCGATGATTTCAAAGAACGAAATTTCCAAAAAAGTTCTGAAGTATGTGAAAATTTGATTTGAAAATTTGATTTACAAATATGCTGTCATTTTGCTAGAACCTTCCAACATATATCGAAGCAGTAACAACTTCCTCGCCACCACCAACACCCGAAGAACAACCTCTAGTTCAATCTCCAATTGAGCCAACTAGCAGTGAATCATCTTCTGCTCCAGTTAATATCGATACATTCAAAGAACGAACTCTACAAAAAGGCTCTGACGTATGTAATCCATTGAACCAAATAAAGGCAAGCAATTTTCTTCTTTGTATAGAGCCGAACAACATCACCCGAACGTCCAGAAACTACTGTGGAAACAGTAAAAGTCACTGAAGAATCTCATTATCAATCTCCCAAAACATTGACTGAATCGACTAGTCAATCAGCCGAAGAATCACCGTCTGTCCATGTCAACATTGATACATTCAAAGAACGAACTCTACAAAAAGGCTCTGAAGTAGGATCAATCGTGTTTTTTTTGATGAAAGAAAAAATCTATTTTTATCGTCTATCTAGAGTCGAACAACTTCACCTGAACGTTCGGAAACAACAACTGTTGGAAAAGTCAAAACCACCGAAGAATCTCATTATCAATCTCCAAGCAATGAACTCATTACCGAAAAAGATACATCGATCTATCCTCAAATCAATATCGATGAATTCAGAGAACGAACATTCGAAAAAAGTCCTAAAGTAAATAAATAAATCGTTCAAATCTTCAACTTCTAATTCATCTCATTATTTCCAAAATAGAAAATTACTAAAACCGAAGAATCTCCATATGAAATTCCATCGGGCGAGCCTGTGCCGCTAGTTTCTCGTTCTCCAATTGATTCAAACACTTATGATACACCTCGTTCACTCGAATTTCAACAAGTAAGTCTCCTTAATCATCGATCATTTCTGACATGACAGATTTATCAGAAATGTAAATAAACAAGAGTGAAAGATAAGAAACGTGATCTCTCTCTTTTCAAAACGTTCAAAAAAAAAAGAAACAAAACATAACACGTGCTTGAACGACGAAAAAAGTGCGCGCGCGAACAAACTAAACTCGATCATTTTCTTCTATTCAGATAACCAAACAAGAAACAACAACAACAACGATGGTTTCTTCAGGCAAACAAGTCGGAGAAATTTCATCGATTCAAACTGACCCTTCGACTAGCGTCGAAAAGAAAAAACGTTTATTTGTTCTTCCAAAGAAAACGCAAAAATCCAAAGAGAAAACAACATCGAAAAAATCGAATCTCGTTCCATCGCTTCTTTGTCATAAAAAACAAAAAACGAAAATTCCTGTCCTGAATCTACCAGCTGTCGAACGAGATTTATCTCCAAATAATAGTGAACGTCCACCGCATCGACGTGAAAGTGATCCATTGCATATACCAGCTGTCGAATTGCCTGCACTTAACTTTCCATTGCCAACTTATGATCGACCTGAAGTCGATATGACTATTGGACAAGTCAAACAAATAAACGAATTCACAGTACCAACTGTGAGCTTTTCTGCAATACCAAATCTTGAATTTCCTGAAGAGAACAGTCAATTGGTAATTAAAAATGAAAATGAAATGAACGTCCCATCTGTTGATTTACCCAATGTTGAATTGACATTCGTTGAAACAAAACGAGAAGTAAAACCAACACAATCAACTATCGAAACGGGTTTAGCACTTGCATCGCCTGTTGATGATCTGTTGAGTATTCAAACAAGTCATAAGGATTTTCCCATCGAAACCGATTATGCCATTAAAACTGAAACGATTATTACTTCAGTGACAACGCAAGTTATTGAAACAATTAGTCAAACACCGGAAAAACAAGTTGTCAAATCTTCAGAAGCTGAAGTACGTTTTTCTCTTGTTTAAGACCGTAGCAATTCTTCTTCTTTTTTAGAACTCTAATTTAGATTTTCAATTGCCATCAGCTGAACCCGTTTTAACTATTTCAAAAGATTCAAAAATGCCTCCATCATTCGATGATGATGTTCCCAGTCCTCCGATAAAAGTTGTTCCAGCTGTGCAAACCATTGAAAAACAACAAATCGAACCGAAAACTGACTTAAAAAAGAAATCCTCGCCCATTGCAATCTGTTCATGTTTCGGTCATAAATCATCGGCAACAAAAGAAAAAACTCGTTCGATCACAGCACACAAAACGAGTCTACCCGAAATCGACATGCCTTTGCCATCGTCAAATGTTTCATCGACATTGAAAAGCAAAGAACCATTACGTGCACCGGCTACTGATCTTCCTCCTTTGAAATTTACTTCCGAATCATCTGATCAATCAACAAGTCCAATTCCAATGTTAGAACAAGTTAATCTCTCAACTAAAAACGATAATAAAGTACGACTAATTTGCTAGTTTTTTCTTTCCGTTGTCTTTTTTGTTTACATTGGCAAATACGAGATAATTTCCAGAGATATAGAATATGTCGAAGATAACGTTGATATACTTATACAGAAATAACATTATTATTTCTTTTTTTCTTGGCTTGAGAGAGTTTATATACGATTTAATTAGGCTTGTCGACAAGCATTTTCTTTTTCATGAAAGGAGAAAGAAAACGACATCGAGATTTGTCGCATATATATATATTCATCTCATTTCCATTTAGACTGCTGTCCCAAGTGAATCAAAAAAATTTTCTTCATTTGACATCAAAGTTCCATCCATTGACGTGCCACCATTGGACATAACCCCATTAACTAACGTTGACGCTTATTCAAGTCGTGAACATCTTCAAACTCGTTCCGATAGTGGACTTGAACAGACTGTTTCCTCGCCGATTCAACCATCGTCAACATTAGCCGATATTCAACAACTTCCATCAATTAGTTCAGGTCTTGGCAGTGAAATTCTTGACAATATGACAGTACAAGGTCAATCCGTTCCATCACTAACAACATCAGACTTCAAATATGATTTCACAAAGACGATAAGTCTTAATGATGACGTACATTCAAAATTAATCTTGCGAGAAAATGAATTAAAATCACGATTGCACAGTGAAATCTCGAAATCATTTGATGATTTCGATGAAAAGAAAGATTCGAACAAACTCGATCTCATTCTCGCCGATGCCATTGATCTCATTAAAAATCGACAGATTTCAACTTATCCCGAACTTAAAGAAAAACTTCTTGACAAACATAAAAATGATGCGTCTCTTGTCGATGCCGTTGTTTATTCGCTCTACTATACAATTGAAAATCATGCTCTAGACGATTTAGATAAACCCGAATTCCCATTAGCTATACGTGATGTAAGTACAATGATTAATGATTTTCCATTGTTGTATATTATTTCTTTTGATTCGAACAGATGGTACGTCTTCCGGCCAAACAGACACATGACACAGCAGTAACGCATTTGAATAAAGAATCAACGTCATTAACCACAACATCGATGACAAAGTACGTTTGACTGAACAAAAAAAAGAAAAGAAACAAAAATGATTGTATTTGTTTGTTTTTTCATAGAGAAATTCTACCCACCGTATCGACCGTACGTTCTTGTTTAACTTGTGGTCGAACTAAATCGAAATCAACTCTTCCAGTACTTACATCACCGAGTTTACTTGACGAACGTCATCGAACAGAATTAAATACTCATCGAAATACCTTAGCCAATACTCTTCGAGATCATATTCAATCATCTCAGCCGCCTATTCGAAAATTCGCTGATCATCCGAAATCGATTGATAAAATTGTTCGAAAAGGTTTACTCGTTCTCTCACAACCGAAAACGATTTCCTACGAACAAGTTCGTCATGATTTAAGAACGGAATTTAAACAAACATTTTATCTTATCGATCCAATTGTTGACATCATTCGTGATACATTCGATCATTGTGATATAACACAATTAAATGAAAAAACGAATCTCGATATTCTCGATTCACAAATATCTCAAACAGCACAATTATATAACAATCAAATGAATTTATTAACCGTTGATGAATCGAATGCTTTCAACAATAATCAACTTTCATGGTTAACAACATATTTAATTTCAAATGAAACAACAGAAAAAAAACTAACGAAAAAACAAATCAAAGAACTAAATAAAATTCTTCAACGTAGTTTAGAAATTCTCTCGAGTCATACGATCACAACATGGGATGAATTCAATCAACAATTACAATGTGAATATCCCAAAGCACAAGATCTATGTCAACGTGCAACCGAAATACTTAAACAAGCACAACGAAATGGCCTATTTCTTCTGCACAATGCACCGGTCCAAGATAAACGACGTGCGTCATCGTTGATCACCGATCGAGCACGACAAAATTTGAAAAATAATCGAAATCAAATACATGCGTCTCTGAAAGCATTCTTAGTGAAATATTACACCAAAACAGCTGTTAATGATGATGAATTAGAACATATTTTGAAGAAAACATTAACATATTTAGAAGAACAAAAACCTGGACAATTCAAGAGTTATCAAGATTTGAAAGAACAATTGAAAAAAGATTTCGACAAATTAAATCAAAGTCAATTCATTGAACAAACCGTCGATATTATTGAACAAGCACATGCAACAAATCAATTCGATGATATTGAAAAAGTTGAAGTGCAAAGTCTAATGAAAGATCGACTCGATGGAAAACGTATGTTTTGCGAGAAGAATTTGACGAAAATTCAATCTGTTCATACTGTTGTTTATTTTAGCATTAATTATCAAAGAAGTGTATGTTTCATTACCACCACGTGTCGGCGCCTATGGAGATGAATCTGGACAAGATCTATCGGGCATAACCAATGGCGATCGAACGACAATATCTTATCGAGTTGGCCGAGGTCTTAGCTGGCGAGAAGCCAATGAACGAGCTCGAATTCTATTCTATCGAGGCAAACATCCGGCTATTCATTATGATGAACAAGCCGAAGGATTCGACGTACGTATGCTACTCGAAACAGCATCTGGTGGTACACAAGAAATACCTGTCACCGAGAGTGATGTAAATACTTTTGAAAAGAATTTACAAAAAAAAAATGTTTTAACTTATCATCAATATGTTTTAGGTTCATGAATTGTTAAATTCCTGTGGTGTTCAATGGGACGGTGTGAATATCGTATCGTTAGTTGATCATAGTGAAGATGTAGTTCGTGCTGCCGAACAAGCGGCGTTAAAAGTCATTCGAGAAAAAGGTATTGTCGAACTTCGTACATCTCCGCCAGCATCATCGAGTAATAACGATGATCAAAGTTCGGCATAGAAAAAACAAATACCAATATAAAAATGTCTCTTTTCATGTTCGTTTCTCTCTTTCTTTTTCTTTCTATCACTAGAATTTTATTTGAACACTGTATTTCTTTCTTTTTCTGCACAATAAGACACATTATTTTGTTTTCTTTCTCTTTGTTGTTGTTAATCTTATTTGTTCCAGTAATTCCTTTATGAAACAAATAGAAAAAATCATTTGAAAATACACAAGGAGGTAACTAGAGAATGCTTTCTTTAGTTTTAATTTCGCGATATAAATATCTATAAATATATACAACATGTGTATTTAGTCATTTTACTTTTTGTGTGCGTGTGTATTTCTCTTATTGTCATTGTGTTCTTATTTGTCTTTAATGAAATAAATAGAGGAAACAAAAAAAAAGCTCATTAACTTGTTTTTGTTTTCAATCAGTTTAATGTAAATTAAAAATTCTTCTCATTGTATTGTGCATTACAAAATAAGAAAATAAAACACAAACAATGAACGAGTAACACGGAAAAAAGAAAGAAAGAAAGAAAGAAAGAAAGAAATCAGATATAGAAGAGTAGTATATCACGATGATAGCAGCTGATGAGAATCAGTTGTAGATGAACTTGTACTCAGAGTTCGAGATGTTTGCTGTTCATCAGCAAGTTCTTGCCATCGTTGAAGATTACTCCTTAAGAACGAATACAAATAAATCATTTTAAATCAATCATAATTCGATAAGAATTTACTTGGCTCCATTAAGCATTGGCATAGTTTCCGGTAGAATACGTACGATTAGTGAATAGCACGGGAGACAAATTGATTTAATAAAGTTTACCTAGAAGCAGATACAGAAAATGTCACAATAAATTCGAATTCATATCTTATTGATATACTTGATTTTTAGGCAATTCATGTGCCAATGATCGATCCATTAACGATTGGGGTTGAATACCTCGTCGTTTTTCATCATCACCCTAATAGACAAAAAAAATCAATAATAAGTAATGAATACAAATCTTCTTCATCTTTTTAGCTCTCTCTCTCTCCTCTCTTCATGGTCAACATCACACCTGTTGCCAAAATTCATCCATAAGTATATTCACAACTGATCTCTGTACATCCCACGGTTTAGACATTGCACATAGATCGACTGATGTCATCAACAACGTTTGTACATCTTCACTGGAAGAACAAAATAAAACACGAAATTTTTTAATTTTTCTCCAAAAAAAGAGCAAAAGAGAGAGAGAGAGAGCGCGCATGATAACAAGATGCTGAATCATTTGAATCACCTGTTGAAAGAATTCTTCCATAATTATGCTAACATTTGACCGCTGTACTTCCCATTGCTTGAAAGATGAGCATAGATCAGCAGCAGTCATACTCAAGCCCATAATCAGAAGTCTAGAGAATTAAAAGCAAGGAAAGATGTTTATGCAGCAGAGGGAAAAAAAACAAATTTTTAGCTCGAGAATATTTACAGATGTTCGCGACTGTTCCAATCGAATTGTTTTGTCTCAACAATACGTTCAAGTTTCGGACGATTTTCAAAGAACAAAGCTAAATCAGTCGAAAGAATACAATGACGAATCTCATCGAGCATTTGTCGATATTCTTTGGATGAAAAATGTTTGAAAATATTTAAATTCTCTGTCTACAACAACGAAACAAATGATCGATCTATTTAACAAAAAAAATTTCGATTTCTTCGAAATTTACTTGAAGAATTGTCACGGTTTGATTGAAATGATGTCGTTCCATCGTTGATGTCGAATAGATCGAAGCCAATGTTGATGCACTTTTAACCATATATTCATTTGTTTTACCACGATGATCAACATCATGACAAAGACAAGCAACAAACAAAGCAATACACTAGACAAAAAAGAAGAAAAACTTTGATCCAAACTATTCGCATTCATCGAACGAACCTGATTCGGAGTGAATTTATGTTTAGTTTGTTTTATCATAGTATACATTGCGTGAGCTACACTGAATGCATGCGACCAATTATGATAGGGAACATTTCGATAATTTTTTCGGACAGTTAAAACAAATCTTGTCAATGATTCCATATCGAATCTATTCGCATTAATCGGATCTAATTGTGCTATATCTTGAAACATATACAGTACATAGATCGGTTTCATTTCATTGTCAACGCTCCATGGTGAAAATTCAAATAATTCAAGATGAGGAATGTTCTCTGGAATTGTATGCGTTTTTAAACGGTCATATTCTTCATTGCTACATGACGCATGATAGGAGAGAACTTCGAGTGCAACTTTACATTTCTGTTCGGAACGACGAATACGTTCGTAGAGCGATGCATGATGTAAAGCAAGTCCACAATAGACAGCAAATGTTTCGAATGATTCTTCATCACTTTTAGTAAAAAATCCATTTTTTTTATTCACCATTTGAACAACTCCAATAACATTGCCTTGAATCATAATTGGCATGCACAGTAAAGTCTTTGTTTTATAGCCTGTTTTCTGATCAATTTCTCTACGAAAATAAAAAACAAATCAAATCAGATCAGATCCTATCTCACATTGTTCGGATTTTTACCGATTAAATCGTTCATCACTATAGGCATCAGCAATATTCAATGTTTTGCCTGTTGTTGCCACATAACCTGCAATGCCTTTATCCATCGGAAATCGAATACAAGCTCGTTCATCGGACAACGAACGTTTTTGTGGTTGTCCATCTTCTTCTCTTCCAATATCGAATATTCTTGCGTACAATTCTCGTGTTCGTGAATCGACCATAAATAATGAAGCTCGATCGGCATTGACTAATTTCTTTGCATAGCTCATTATTTTCAGCATAACAGCGTCCATACTAACGAGCTCTTGGAAGATTGATTTCGTAACGGCTAACAGAAAATCATTTAAACGTCGTTCACGTGTCATCGAATGATAGAGCTAGAATGAGAACAAAACAAACATGATCATCATGGAATTCAATCTTCTTATTTTCTGTCTTAATCAATCATAAAGAGACTAATCTCGAATCATTTATCTCGTTTGTTTTTCAAATGATAATCATCATCGATTTCCAAAAGCGCAAAAAAAAGAGAAGAGGATGATTGAGCAAGCAGTATATAGGCAAATCAAATAAAAAAAATAAATATATGATAGACGGAAATTGATATAAATATAAATATATATATATATATATATGAATGTACACACAGACAAATTTAGAATTGATTAATTAGAATATGTAGTAATACCTCGTAATAAGTTTGAGTGAAAAGCTCATTCACGCATTTTAGAATTTCCTGAAGCAAAAGAGAAAATAAAAAACAAAAATTTCACTATTTATAAAAGAAACTAAAGACATTAAGCAGCTACTACATGTGTCTATTCACAACGAACTCAATACGAGATAAATAACAACCGAAATTCGATAGAAAATCTAAACTAATCGAATTATTCGATGTAACAAAATGCACATACTTCTTCATCTTCAATCGAAAATGGATTTGTACTATCAGTACGATAGAATTCGACAACACCTAAATCAAATCGAAATCATTTTCGATTGAATTCTTTCTCTCAATTCTTCTACCAAGTAATGTTCCTGTTGCATTTGTTATTGGATGAGCCATCACAGCCGAAACATTATCCGGTTTCATGTAGAGACCATCAGGATATTTTTCTGTATTCAACTACGAAAAAAACGAGAGAAGAAGAGCTCGAATGCATACGAATTTTGGTTGATTTACTATTTGTATGTTATCGATTCGAATGGATTCTTTGGATTTAGCAACATATCCCGCGAGACAATGACCGGACTCGATACGAATCGATACGAATCCTGCTGCTTGATCACTAGACGAAGAAGAAGAAGAAAGACAAAATACGATCGAAGCTTTTATTTGTTTTGTTTATTAAATTTAGTTTTACTCGTCATTCTCCGGAAGAAATAATCGTAGATTTTTGCATGTTTCATCAACTAAGAACAAGTTGAATCCGTCTGTCGCAATCGCTAAAAACATTAATTGATTTTTATGATTAAAAAAACAATATATTTTTTTTGTCTTTCTCTCGAAGAAATTACTTGTTGAAATTGATTTACATAATTCATATAAGATTTGAGCTTTACTAACATTTTGATTGACATCATCAGTTAATTCATGTAATAAACGACGTTTATCGTTTAATTCAACTAACTAAATTTACATATGAAAAAAAAATGAGAAAAAGAAATGCGTCAATTTGACTGACTGTGTGCATTGATTTAGTTGTTGTCGATGATAACGATGTTGGCTTGATTTTCGTATCCGATTCTGTGTGTTGAAGAGAAGCAAAAGAAAAGAGATCGATTATGACGAATAAATCAGATCTTTTTTTATGGTTCTACCGGAATTTTTTATTGTAGAACTTGAAAGACGATTATTTTGTGCTGTTGAAATAACGACTGGCATTGAAATTGATGATGATGGTCGACCAGTTGTTGTTGTTTGTTCGTCCGGTTTTTTCGAAATCCATTGTTCAATTGTATTCGATTGAACATTTTGTTGTATATATGCATCGAGAAATTCCGGATGTTCGGAAAGATATGTTCGTACAGAATCGGCTGTTAGTACAGATGTTGTTGTATCGGAATTAGCTAGATAAGAAAAGCAAATAATTTCATTAAGTTTTCTTTTTCTTTTTCTTTTTTATTCTATTTGAGAAGACAAAAGAGAAAATTTATTTATGTCTACTTAAAAGATTTTTTCTTCTCCTCCTTCTTTCTCTACATGTCATACTACGACGAAGCAAAAAAACGAGATTTCTCTCGTTCCCTCCTGACTTCTTTTTTTGCTGCTGTCGGTTTTTTTTAATTCATGCCTAGAAATATGAGAAGCATCTTTTATTATTTCCTGTATGCTTTCCAAAAGCTAACCATTATTGTATACAAGATGTTGTAGTAGTAACGATGACTTCTTTTTGTCTTATTCTATATTATCAGGAAGAAAACGAATACAAGCACATATGCACGCACATCGATTAAAAACACGCACAAACACATCTGAATTACCTTCTCATTCTTTCAATTAGTGTCGATGTGAAAACTAAAAAACGCATTCAAGGCTCTTTTCTTTTTTTTCTCTCATAAACGCACACACACACGCACACACACACAAATATATTTTTGTCGATATCTATCTATTGATGAATAAAAAAAAATGTTTATGGAATACTAATCAATTCTAGTCGATTGAACTTGGCAAACAAAACATACCGCCTTTTTTAGTCGATTTCAGTTTCTTTTTGGACAGATTCGACTGATGATCTGTTGATGTATGTGTTGACGTACAACATTTGATCAAATTCATCTTGTTCGATATCGTCGTAAATATTCGTCTTGATAGAATGTATCACGTAAAAGAAATGATGAAGAAAAAAATCCGAATAGGTAAAAATGACGATTCGCGACATATGTCGTCATCGAGCAAACCTCTCGTCTTTCAGTAATAACAATAAAAACAAAAACAAAAACATGCGGACCACCGCCAATGACAATCAAAACCAAAAGTAAATAGAGATTTGGTTTCTATTTGGACAAATGATGGTATACGAACGATTGAAATAGTCGTAATGAATAAAACTATCTAGATATTTATGTATATATACGAAAGAAAAAGAAAGAAAGAGGAAAAAAAGTCGAGCGTCTTGATTAGTAGGCGTAGGCAACTGGTAAAGAATTGTATGTTGATGATCAAGACGCGTGATAACGGTTTGTTTCGCTTGTGAATCAATGCCACTAAAAAGGAGTTTGAGTTATAGTCGTTGGCACAGTTTGTAAGGGTAGTTTTGCTCGAAGACGAATAATCGAAGCGGAGAAAAAAAGGGAAGAAAGAAGAAAAAGTAACACTAGTGGCACAACAATCTCTTGTTTCCGTTCTTCTCTCGTTTTGCTCTTGTCGAACCGGCCTGTGCGATATAAACGCAAGAGAGAAGGGGAAAAGAAGAAGAAGCAGAAGCAGACGTAGAAAATGGAAGTCGAGAAACATGCATCATGTTTTCTATCTACATATCCTACTACTAGACTTCTCGATGCGATCAAGCAAAAGGAAACGAAGCTTTACAAATTATGATTGAGGATGAACACAATAATACTTCAATAAAGATAAAGCGTTTATTTTTTTAGTTTTGAGTTTTGGAGTGAAAGAAAATAATGTTTGCCGATGTTTCAAAGGGCAAACTATATATATATATATTTATTTATCGAGGATCTCTCTCGCTCTCCCATTAAATCGATAGGCGGAAAAGAAAAAAAAACGACGACGACGATGACAACGCAGGAAAAATAAATCGACGACAACTAGGTGTTAGTCGTTCAAGCAAGCAGAATTATTTTCATTTTTCAATATATATATACAAATGCAATTATGAGCAGAAAAATTTCATTAAACTAATCAATTTAGTAGAGATATTTTTCTCCTTTTGCGAAAGATGGAAAAGATTTCTTTTTTCCTTATTTTTTTTTCTCTTTTTTTTTGTCAAAAATAAGATAATTGTTCGATTAATTTGACGAGTCACGAAACGAGGATTTATTTTTCTCTTCTTTCTCTACCTTCGAGTTGATTCTCATTTGCATAAATTGACATGAATTATTAACGATAAGATTCTTATCGAATAATTCAATTAAATCCAGAATATAAGAGGAAGAAGAAGAAAAAAAAAACTTCCAGTTGAAATTCTCGATCGAGAGAAATATACATTCGGAAAAATCAACAAGTATTAGTTTCTATTCAGACAAATCGAATTATACTAGTGAGTTTGAACATGACAGCAAGCAGTCGAAAACTCCATATATATAGAATTGACCTTACTGTCAATCGTAATTTTGTGACAAACACAACAGAGAAAAAATAAATAATTTCAATGAAAAAGAAACACAGTGCGGGAGAGAGAGATAAGCACAACATTTTTTTTATTAAATGACTTTCAAGTGTGTATTTAATAATAAATTAAATCTAAACAATCTGTTAAATGGATTCTCTTCTACGAACATTTTTCATATAAACGAACAAAAGGCTTCATCATCTTCTTCTTCCTTTTCCTTTCATTGAATTTATCGGTTGCATTTGATTTCACTGATTCTCGAGTTTTCTTTTTTTCTTCTTGCTCGTCTCTTTTGTATTGATTTAATGACAAACAAAATTAGTTATTTTAACTAGATGCACAGAGAAGAATTTCAAAAACTTCATTGGAATATAAAATGAAAAAGAAAACGAAATCGAGACACAGAAGGTTACATTTGTCTGTCATCTGTGTATAACGTGTCGAAACAAAAATCTGTGAAGACGAAATATCGATTAAACAGAGGGAGCCACATATTTGTCGAAGAAGTTCTTCGCCTTTAAAAGAGATTATTTTCCGTCACTTACTCAATTTAAAACGCTTGGCTGGAGGGAAAGAATCATCATGATTGGTATTATCTTCATGAAGAGAATTTGAATCATCATTATCTTCCCTTTCGGCCATAAGCCACCAAGATGATTCGAACTGATGAGGCACCGTTTTGAAATCTAGAACGAACAAAATTCGAGACAATTCTCTATGTACGTGTGTGTGTAGAATGATGATCATTGTTGTTATTATTATTCTTAGTGCTATGATTATCGATTAGTGTTTTTGTTTTTGTTTTCTACCTTTTTTTCCTTTTCAATCAATTTGTTTGAATGAGGTAAATAATGATGCTGATCGGATTTAGTATTTGTGAATGGTCGCCACGTCGTCGCCGACGAGGAGAGCACTCTTATATAGAAAATGCGTATAGTAGTGTGCGCATTCTATCGCTCTTCTCTTCGTCAGCGTCGTAGTCGTTCTCTTGTTTTTGTTATAATTATTGTGTATGAATGTGAATGAAAAAAAAAGAGAGAACGCGAACGAGAACCCTGTAAGTCAAGGAAAAAGAAGAGAAGACGAAGACGAAGAAGAAGAAGAAGAAAAAGAAAACAAACTACTAAATGGAAAGAACACATCTACCAGTCACACATGTCGATCTAAACATTTTTATTATTACTTTGTCTTGACGACGAGTAGTAGTTGAAGATGATGAAAAAAGCGATAAATCCATCTATGTCTGCATATACACACACACACGCTTATGCATATATCTATATATAAAATATGTTCTGCTGTTAATGAAGAAAAAAAAACGACTCAAGACTCTAATCGAACGTTTTCATCATTGTCATCTAACTGACATTTCTGTCATTATTGTTGTCACATATTTCTTTTCATCTATGCCATTTTCTCAATAGATAACAGCAAAAGACAATGATGCTATTACGTTTGTTAACGACCTTTGTATTTATGTATATATCAAGTTCTTACTCGTGTTGGTTTTCTTTTTATTTCGTTTATCTATCATATCTGCGAAGAAAATAAACACACACAAACAAACAAACAAACAAATAATGACTAATGATAGAATGTCCTTAATCTACTATCTCGCACAAATAATTCTCCTAGGAGATTAAATAGTTTTGTATTTTCATCTGTCGACATCAAATTCAATTATTTAACATGCACACACACATCTGTTTATACGATCAGTCCGTACATGAGAAATTGAAAGTGTGTTGTTTTTTTATTCATTAAAATTGTGTTATTCGAAAAAGAAAACCGAAAAACATTTATTTTATTTATTCATTCGATCGTAGAATTGCGTTGCAATGAATCTTTTATCGAATGTTTCGCTATCAGTTTCAGCATCTCCAATGTCTGCTGCATCAGTAAGATGTTCGTCCTAGGAAAGAAAAAAACAAATGAAATTTTTGTTTGTTTTTAGTTCGATTTGGCAAAGATTTTTTTAAATTTACATCATTGAAAAAATACGCAGGTAAAGGATATAGAAAATTTCGTCGAAAACGCCATTCGGTTACTGCTCGTTCATTTCGATCTTCCAATGGACGATGATCGATCTTATATGATGTCTTGAAAGAAAAAAATGTTACATTATTTCGAGGTGTTTAGTTAATGTCAAACTTACAATTGCGATAACACAACAGATAAGTAGAAAGAAACGAAAGAATGTCATTGTAGTTTGATTTTTACGGAGTATAAAGACGATGAGATGAGTTGATGTGTCTAATAATCTTTCAATCGAACTTATGAATGGCACAATAGGAGAAAAGAGCAGATGAACAACTGAGTAAACATTTGTGATTAAAAAAAATATAAAAAATGATGCATCACACGATTGAATACGACAAATAATCACAAATGAATAAATGTTCGATTTCTCAATGGAATTTTCCGACAAGATTTTGCTCGTTTATGTTAGAGATTAAAGAATCTAATTTTTTCTGTTTTGTTTGCATCAATAGAAAAACAAAATCATCAATTATTACTGATCGAAGACTACAAGCATCTCTGTGCAAAATCAGCCGATAATTTCTCGTTGAATTTAGCAAAAAAACAAAGAACAATACTAAATTTATTCAAAGTCTATAGAGAGAGAGAGAGAGACAGAAAAAAAACGAGGTAGATGAGGGCATTGCGAAAAAGTGCACTCTAATTACAAAGTTGTTTGTGTACGTATGTTGTGTCAAAGGAAATGTTCTTGTCTAGCATATTGTTGTTTCACTTGTTTTGGATTTAATACTCGTATTCGAATAGCCACGAGACATGAATTGATTGTTTGCTTTTCGTTTATTATCATAATCTAAGAGTAAGTCTTTGTAACCATCGGCATCGACAGGCATCATTGACATGCGTCGAATGGGTTGTTGAGCTGTTGTCATTGGTCGTTGATGGCGAAAGATTTCGAGATCTTCATAATCAATAAACGACGGACGAGAACGAAGTTCAGAGAGTTCAGAACGACATTGAATCTTTCGATCGCCTGTTAACCGTTGAGGCACAGATGAAGGTATGGGATATTCACTTGACACGAATTGAGGTGGAGGTGGAGTAGGCGGAATTGAATCTAATGGATTGAGATCAGCTGTATTTTGTGTTGAAGCAAGATTGAGATTTTGATTCGATGCTGAAAGTGCTTTTGGTGCTGATAGATCAATGTCACGTTCCCAAGCGAGGGTTTCAAGCATGTGATCGAATTGAGCTTTGGGTTTAAGAACAACAGATTGATGAGAAACACGACGAAGACGAACGTATTCCGCTGTTGTCTGTTGTTCTTTCAATAGATAGAGAACAAGTTTACCAACACGCTAAAAATAAATTCAATTTAAAAAAATATTCGAATTCAGTAAAAGTTTGTTCATTCTTACTTTCCAATTACTAATCGCTCCTTTACGTTGAGCAGCTTTACTTTTTGATACACGTTTTATAACCATAATGTCACGTTTATCATCGCTACCAATTGCATAAACACCTTGATAATTAAATCGTTGTTTAGCTGAACATGATCGTTCGATAGTTAAGACAAGTTGTGCCCACTAATAAGCAAAGAAAAAAGGTAGAATCGTATTTGTTTTGTTTTGTTTTCATTCTCAATGAAAGAAATCAACCTGTCGAATACGTTCTTTTTCACTGATCGTAATAATTCGTTGATAAGTATTACCCATCGAAGCGATTAACATGTTTAATAAAAGTATTGGTGTTAAAATCATGAAAACAATAAATAAAATTTTGACTAAATACGAATAATGTGTCAAATCAAAACGAGAAAACTGAAAAAACAAATCTCATTCGAACAAATCGAGGAAAAAAAACATTGATTTATTTACATCGAATTCTCCCATTGTAAAATGAACCATCGTCATCCAAGCTTCGAAATTATGAAACGAACACATTTTATCGACTTCACATGTATCATTTGTTGCAAATCGATGACAATTTCCTCCTTCTTCCGTATCCCGAAAGAGTAGATAAAAAACTACAGACGAAAATATATTTTCAATTAGTTTTGTTTTCTTTTCTTTTCTACCTTGACCAAATGCTGTTATAACAATAACATAAATCACACCAAATGTTGCTATATCACCTGTAATCATTTCGAAAATCATGACAATAAATGCGCCTGTTAAAGCATAAATACGACCAAAGAATAGAAAATAGAGAAATGTGCCCGGTATAGCCATTGACACAAGACCATCTTCGACATAACCGAAGATAACATTTTTTGTTATTAAAAATAAGATACGAAATGGTACAGCAAGTAGAATCAATAGACACGAACATTGATACAATAATTTCTCTGGATAACTTTTCTTAAAACAGATTTCAACGAAAATAAATTAGAATTGTTTGTTTTTTAAATCGAAATTTGAATTTACTAGATTTTGTACGTAGGAATTATATCCTTGTAAATAGATTTCCTTGGCTAATAATGCAAATATACTAATGACACAGCCGACAACGACACAAACTTCAGCAATATGACAAAGAATTTTATAGGCGAGACTTTGATCATCTTTGGGATTTCGAAGAAATATTGCTGCACTCAAGAAAAATAAATGTACACAAAGAAGAATCAATTGTCGAATAAAATGTCCCTGAAAGAAAGAAAGTTCCTTTTCATTAACAACGGGAAAACAATAGAAAATCAATCTCTACTCGAGCAAATGTTGACCATTTATCATTTAACAAACGTTCGATGACCATATTATCTAGCATATCTAAATGATCTTCAGTTTTACCGTTTACAATCGACATAACCGATGAATTCCAATCTAAACAAAACAGTAGATTCATCAATAAATCTTTGAATTCTATCCGAACAAACCAATATGTCCTCCATCGGATATCGTATCAATTCCACGCAATGGATATGTACAACATTTGATATTCGAATATCTCCAAATTTCCTAAATGAAAAAAAAGACATTTGCTTTAAGTTCTCGAATCGATTTTGTTTTCTCTCTCGTTCCTACCACATGAGATAATTCTAAACATTGAAGAAACAGTTCTTTTCGGCCAAGTTTAGCTGCCAATGCCAACGGTGTTAGTCCTTCGTTATTTCGAATATCAGTCAAAGCTTTTTTATCTGGATGTCGAATAGCATGATTAAACATGTCCTGTTTTTTTTTAACAAAAAGAAACAAAACAAACTCGTTGAATAATTTATTTTCATATTTATTTGCTCACCGATCGATCACGTATAACAAGCATATGCAGAACAGTATTTCCGTACGAATCTTGCATATTCGGATCAGCACCATGATCGATTAGATAATCGTAGATTTGTTTGTAACCAAACGCAGCTGCAAATGCTAATGGATATTCGCCGTAATAGGCATGAGCTGTCAAATCAAATGAATGTTTATTTTTGCGAATAAAGAAAAGCCAACAAAAATGAATCTACTTTCTGGATTGGCATTCTTTAAACTAATTAAATAGTTTGTTTCTTTATTCCGATTTGATAAACGAATTTTTCGTCGTTTATTTGTTTCGGTTTTATCTCGAGAAAAGAGACCGCCGACAACACGTTGATTAACATCGACACCATGTTTAACGAGAAGTTCAACGGAATGAATGTCATTATAAAAAATAGCAATATGAAGTGGTGTTTCACCTGAATTAAAAATCAAGAAAAATGTGATTTTCCTTGGAATTAAATTCTACCGATGACAGTTAATTGACGTGATTGATCTATTTTTAGTCCCGGACCGGTCGCATTCGAGCCTTTATTATTCGGTTCATAGTGATTATTTGTTAGATGATAATCTGTTTGCGATAAACGATGAAAATCGTGACTATTGGTTGCAACTGGTCGTCCGAAAACATCCAATAGTGCTGTATTCGGAATTTTAATGGCCTTGATTTTGATGAAAAACAAAATCGCAAATCATAATAAGAAAAAAAAGCAAAAGAAAAACATCGATTTACCATGCGTGTGCGTTTATGTGTGTTTTCCGAAAATATTTTCTCGTTTAACAACGATCAGAAGTTATGATGAATATATATATATATAATATAGAAAAGTGAATAGAAATTTGACGTTTTTCTCTCTCTCTCTCTCTTATTCAATTATAAAGAGTTTCCTTTCGATGTTTCCTTCAGTCTCTATGATATAGATGGAAAAAAGGAACACACAGAGAGAGAAAGCTTCAACATAAATAGAGAAAAAGTCAAAACACGAACGTCTCTTTCTCCCTCGTTTACCTTTCTTTTTTTTTTATTTAATACGCCGACAAAGTCCTATTAGGAAAAATCAAATCATTGCCGCATAGCTTTCTTTTTCTTCTTCTTCTTTTTTGACAGTTTCAGTTCTTTTCCTTCGTCATCTTCAATTCACTCAATACACTCGTAAAAAAAAAGAGCTGATGACGTATGATTTTTTTCCTTTTTTATTATTATTATTATTATTCTTGTGATTTAAGAAATGATTTCATTCGTTTAAATAGAAATACGAACAACACATAGACAAATCCTGAGAGAAATACACCGATAAACCATGCATAGACATAAATATGATCGAAAAGATTCTTCTCACGGATTTGATTCAATTGTAAACTTTGAATAAATCCGGGCATATTCGGAGCTATACCAATGAGAAGAGATACAATGGAAATCCAATTGATCGATTGAAAACTTAAGATTGAATGATCATCTGCATAGAGATCAACGATTGATAATTGACGAGATTTAATTATATAATAATCAGCGATTATGATGCCAGCTATAGGTCCTAATAAAGCTGAATAACCGATCAACCATGTGAAAACATATTCTTCGGAACTTGACAATAATTTCCAAGGCATAATTACGACAGCTAATAGACAAGTTATTAATCCACCAGTTTTAAATGAAATATATCGAGGTAGGAGATTAGCAAAATCATTGGCAGGTGAAACAACATTGGCAGCAATATTTACAGATACAGTTGCGATTAGAATTCCAAGCAACGATACAATCGAGATAATGATACGAACAGATGTCGAAAAAAATTGATGTGATGGTGAAGTGATAATCGACAGTAGATAAACAGGATCCCAGAGATTTCCTGAGACGTTGATGAGAACATCTTGAGCTGTACTTGTGATAACAACTGCCATGGCACTGAAGACAAGCATTGTCAATGGTAAACCGAGTGATTGACCAATGATTTGATCACGTTGACTTCGACCAAATCGAGTAAAATCCGGAATGTTCAATGCAAGTGTCGACCAAAAACCAACAGTACCTTGAAATAGATTTCAAATTCAAATCTATTATGATCTCGATTGATGAAAATCTTTACTCGTTAATGAAGGAATAAATATTGGCCAAAATTGTTGAAATGTTTGAAATTTCGATGGTCGATGTAACATTGAACCTAAACCTTTTGCTTTAATAACTAGCCAAACGAGTAGTACAGCAGCCATGATCAAGACAATTGGTGCAGCCCAATTTTCGAATTTTTTAACGGCTTCCATGCCGTAGAGAATAATAATGACATGAATCGATAGACATAGCAGAAATGTTAACCAACTCGGTATGGACAAGCCAAGAAATGTCCAATGATTACCTAGATTTGCATATCCAGGCCAAATTGCGATCATAAATGTTTTGAGAGCTTCACCGCCTAAATAAACATTGATGCCGAGCCACTAGAAGAACAAAAAAAAACGAGAGAAAAATTCATGAATGTTTTCGAGTTCAATGCTAACTCCGCATGCGACTAATGCTCGAAGCATGGCGGGCATATTTGCGCCCCAAGTGCCAAATGCCGATCGAGCTAAGACAGGAAATGGAATGCCATATTTTGTTCCTGGTTGAGCAATAAGTAAAATCGGAATGAGAATAATTAAATTTCCAAGTCCAATTGTAATCAATGCTTGAAACCAATTCATTCCACTTGTTATTAAACTTCCACAAAGAGCATACGTTGGTAGACAATGACACATGGATATCCATAATGCAGCATAATTCCATGTTGTCCACGTTCGTTGTGACGAAGGTGTCGGCGCAAGATCTTCACTATACAATCGACTATTCTGTATTTCAATTGAATCCATTTGTATATACAAATTTTCTTTTTCTTTTCTATTATATAATATGCATATATAAACACGTTTCTTCTTTTATTTCTTTTGTTGCTGTTCTTCATGTTATAGAAAAATAAATAAACTAAAAGCTAACCTTTAGTTTAAATCGAAAATCGAAAAAAGGTTATTATTTTCATTAAAGCTTTAGGCAAGAAAAAGAAAGAAACTGACATTTCTAGTATTATTATTATTATCATCATTCAACTAATGCCTTTGTTTTTTTGTTTTAAATAGGAACAGGATAAATTGGCTGTTGGCCATGAAGAACACGTAGAATATCTTCAATAGCTTTCGTACGTAGTGCACATTGAGATTCTTGAGTGAACCAAGCAGCATGAGGTGTTAATTGTATTCGATCGAGTTCGACTAATTTCGAGTCAATCTTGGGTTCATTTTCAATGACATCAAGTGCAGCATATGAAATTTGATCTGTTTGTAAACCTTGTATCAATGCTTGAGTATCGATCAAATCTCCTCGACTAACATTGATTAAGATCGGTTTTTGTTTCATTCGATTGATTGTATCAGTTGAAATGAAATGATAATTGGCTGATGACATTGGAATATGAAGTGAAATAATATGACATTGCTCAAGAATTTCATCGATCGATGAATTCGACGGCAAAATAGGATCATAGGAGAAAATTTGTTTAACAAACGGACGCATTTTATTTGCAAAACACGAACCAATTCGTCCCATGCCGATGACACCTAAATTTCTTGTATTTAAACTATGCAAATCTTGGCCAGCTATTTCATTATCCCAGATGTTTTGTTCGACTATTGAACGATGAAATATTGACAAACGTCGATGAGCAGCAAACAAAAGTGCAACTGCATGATCAGCAACTTCATTTGTTCCATAATCAGGTACATAGCAAACACGAATATTTCGTTTGTAACATGCTGGAACATCAATAATATCGAAACCAACGCCTAAACGTGTGATGACACGACATGATGATGAAATCGATTGAATGATTTCTTGAGTAAAAGGCGTATGAATTGTAATAATAGCAACGACAAGTGGATTGGAAATCTTCTCGAGAAGATCGGTTTCATCTTGAATTACACTTAATTCGTAATTCGTCGATGAGAGAAGATTTATTTCGATTGAATAATCTCGAAAACCGGGTTTTATCAAAAGAATCTGTTGCTTATTCATTTTTAATCGAATAAATAAACAAAAAAAATAAGGTATAGTCTCTATCTATCTTTGTTCTTATCAAAATAATTGAAAACCACGTTCGTATATTATCGAATATTCCCCCCATAGATTTGAGTTTATTGTCAATTGAAAAAAAAAACGAAGAACAAAACAAACGTAATCAATCTATATTTACAAAACCGTCCACCGGTATGAAAGGAAGAAAAAGAAACGCATGAAAACAGATCTCTACACGCACATAGCACCATGATTTCCCTATATTGTTAATTAGTTATTATGAAATTGTAGATCTTCACTCTGAAAAAATGAAAATGAAATCGTTCAATAGTAGAAATAGTTGAGAAAAAAATAATAAATCATGAGCAGCTGGATAATCAACGTTTTTTTGTTGAATATCCTACTTGAAGAATGGTAGGACATTGTTCAACGATTTTAACAAGTAAACTATCCGTATATTGTTCGAGATCTTTTAAACGTGTGTCACGTTTTTTGATTACATCAGTTTGATAGGCAATGACTTGAAGTAATTCCTTATTGAAAGACAAAAAAAGCAATTTGATGAAATCAAACGAATGCAGTTGACATACTTCTTGATTGAGTGATTGAAGCTCTTGTCGTATGTTTGAATTAATCATCGTCGTCTGAACATTTGTATAACCGAGGACATTGAGAGGCTTTGTTTCGATTTTCTTTGAACCTTTTGGTGATTCTAAAAAGTTAAAACGAAAATGTCTTAATTGATGAGAATATGTGTAAAAATTACTTGTCAATTTAGGATCAACAACAATGTCAGGTAAAGCCGATGTTTGCGATCGTCTTCGGCCGCCGAAGAATTTGTTGTCTGTCTAAAATCAACATTTTGTTCATCAGAAATGTTCGAGAAAGGCAAAGCCGCGAAAATCGATGAGTCAATCAATAATAGCTACCTCGGAAGGTGATTCATCAGCAATTTCAATTCGAGGTATAACTCTACGTTTCGATGAGCGCATACTTGACATACGCTAAATCAAAATTTGACATCGTTTCGTTTAAGAACGAAGACGAGACAAATACATCGTACACGGACGTGCATTAGGCAAGCAGAAGCAACAAACAGAGAAGTACGTGACAGAAAAATGAGATCAATGATCGATTAAGATTGTGAAGTATGCGTGCATGGATGTATTTGTCCCGTCGATCAATCAAACTCACTTCTAATTTGCCCAGTAATTCATCGACATCGTCATCCGTTGAGTCTCCGCCTTCGTTCGGTTTGGTTGTGTAAGTCGATATTGTTGGCGTTTGAACGTCATCCGATTGAGAATTCGCAGGAATTGTTGGTGCTGGACGTTTTGTCTTTTGAATTCTATCGAAATAACCACCGAAATCGATTTCGTCATCGGTCGGTTGATCGTGAGTTTCTCTGATTGTCGACAAACCAAATGATCGATCGGTTTCATGGTCCATTGCGTTGCTCGTATCGGCAACGACCGTTGAACTACGCGTTCGTTCTTGTGTTTTCGGCGATTGACTTGCTGCTTTCGGTGCTTTCTTCTTCTTTTTCTTATTGTCAATTTGTTCGTCAGCATTCATATCTTGTTGAAATGGATTTGTCGTTGAAGAATTCGATACTTCATCGGTGCCGTACATCGATGCCGAATCGAGAATCGATGAAGTTTCATAGTCCGATGTTATCGATCGATGTGTCGATTGAGGTGTGCCCAAATTCGTCGTGTAACTTCTCTATTTCAACAAAATTCATTCACATACACACATACACATCAATCTCATCGATCATTTCTCTCCGAAAAACAAAACAACAACTACTACTACACAGACGCATATCGCACACAAACCTTTTTCTGTTGATCGCCATTGTTATTGTATGCCATGCTATTTAAGGAGACATGAGAGCCTGTAAATGATGTTGTCTAGAAATAATAATTGATTGATTTTTTTTTCTTTCTTTAATCTGATTTCTCTACTTCTGATGAGTCTTCTTCGAGAAAGTCTCCGCCCAATTTTCGACGTTGTTCAGCTAACTAAAAACTCATTTTGGTTTTATTCGTTCGTAGTTCGTTTTTTTTTTAACCTGATTGCCTTCAGCATATTTGTCTTTTCGATGTTTTGCAATATTTAGTTTACCTGATTAACAATTCAATCAGAATTATTTCGATATATTGATATTTATCTTTTACTTAATGAATGTTTGATATCCTTGAATGACGAATGCTTTTTCTTTGTTGCTAAATCGAGGACACTGCCAGTTGTATCGTTTTTTGAATAGAATTGTAATTGAACTTCGATTTCGCCTCGTTCTTTATCGATTTTTCCGTCTCGATTCGTCAGTTTATACCAACTAGTAAACAATTTTCAAGTCAAATCAACTAACAGACATTGATTTACCTCGTATGCACACGATCATAATCTTGTAAATTACGTAGAGAAACAAAAGCACGACCGATAAAATCTTCTTTAGTTAGTGAGCTTTTGTGTTTATGATAAACAGTTAATTTTACTGTTGCATCATCGACAATCGGCCTAAAACGAATTAATCGGGTTTTATTTCACCTCCCTCGACAAAAAAAAACATGATGAATTTACATATCACATTGCTCATGCCATTCAGGCGCCAATGTTTTCTCGCAAACTTCAGTTCCGAATTTCTCCTTGCCCATGGCAATCGTACAGAAAGCATTGATGCCTTCACTTTTGCCTTTATCATACAAATTTCGAGCTCGAAGAACTAAAACGAAAATCATTCATGTTCAATCTACTTCCTTTCATTCAAAGACATAACCTACCGGTACAACTACAATAATTTGGGCTTAACGACGCTTTCGACGACATGATGAGTATGTTCTGTGTTTTTTCTTATCTCGAAAAAATAAAAAATATTATGTCGATATGAATCAGTTGTTTGGTATGCGTATATATACACCTTTACGTGACACATTTATATTATCGAATAGATGAGAAAAGAAAGAAAAAGAACTTTTATTTCGCTTTTACTTTCTCTCAAATCAGTGACCGCTATTACAAAACAATCAAGAGAACTGATCAGCCAACGCATTTATGTTTTAGCAACGAAAAAGAGAAGAAGAAGAAGAAGAAGAGAAGAAAAAAAACGCGAATACATAATGAGTCACTTCTTCGACTAACAAGAAAAAGCATAAAATCTATGTAGACATTATGTTTAATCCTTTATTGCCAGAAATACATAACAAGATACTTGTCAAATACCGTCCATGAAATAAGAATAAGCTTGTTGATCGAACGTGATCAATATCTAATTAGCACGCGAGAGGGATCGGCTACCTCAACTACGGACATCTATCGACCTATGAAATCTAATTGGATTATTCATTCAAGCCAATAATAGCTGAATTGAAATAAAATCTGTCAACAAATTGTTTATTTTTTCAAACTACTCGTTCCATTTGAATTCATCTGTCAAAAGTTAATGTGTAAATTGTTGAATTACATTTTTAGATGTTTCCTTTTTTGAATGAATTCCTATTCCGCTAATGGCTCAGACTAATCATGTCATTTTCACCACCCAATTATACACTCTCAATTATTAGTTATAATCCTCTTGCAGGCAAATCATCTCTATGTAAACGTTTAATTGATTCAAATGTCGATAATTATAAAACATTTTTACTTACAAATACACACGCAAATTCATCGTGGTTCTATTGGGGCTCAATTAAACATCGACGTTTAGATGAAAAACGCGAAGGTATTTTTCATCTCATTGAACATTCATCGATACATATCGATGAAAAAGAATTTATCGATAATTATATAAAACGTCTATCGAATTTAACATTTCGTATCGAAGATAAAAATCTTCCCAAAGACAAATTACATGTCGATGCATTTCTTTGCATCTACGATTTATCATTAAGAAAATCTCTATCCGATTTTCTTATACTTCTTCATGGTCTATTGAAAACTCGTCGACCATTAATTATAATCACAACTAAAAATGATCTCGTCGATAATCAACTCAATCGTGCACAAGTATTCGAACAATCGATACATCATTCATTTTCAACCATTCCAATTCTACATACATCAGCACATGAACATGTGAATATACAATCTGTACTTGAATTAGCATTATATGCATGTGATGAATTAACGAAAAAGCATTTCTATAAAAAATACTATCCACCAAATTATGTTGATGCGTATAAAAATGAACAATCATTGAAACATGTCATACAAACCGAATATCGAGCATTGTTAAATCGTCATGTGCCGGATTATCGAATCGTTTCATGGGAGAAATTCTATGATCGATGGCAACATCATACGAGTGTACAGACATTTATCGATATGTTCGGTAAATATCAAGCGAAATGTGTTTTCGACGAACATATCGAAGAATTAAAACGATTGTCAAGAGAAAAACTCATCGATGAACGATTAATTCCAATAATTGAATTGTTAATACCGGATCATAAGACAAAATTATCAAGGTACAGTAAAGCCATACGTAATCCTACACAGTATACAGATTCGAGAGCTTCAGTGTGAAATCCTGCAGCTTATATAATTTAGACGATATTTTTAAAAAGTTCTTAGTAATTCACTAGGTTCTTGTCTTTCGTTTGTCTAGAAATTGGGATTATGTACGTTTACAAATGCAAAAACATCCTCGCTATTCTTCAACTGTGATATCATCATCAAAATGGTCAGATGCCGAACGTAATAATACGAATTCAACCAATTCACTCGTCATTCCTGATGATCTACTTGAAACATGCGAAGCACGTTTACGTTTCGAAGCCTATCTTCAAACACGACAAATCGAACAAGTTCGTCGAACGAATTGTCGAGCTTTTTTCGATCTTCTCAATCGATTTTCTCAAGCCGGCCTCATTCATTACGGCGATTCGTTCGATAAAGATTGCGTTTATTTTCTCGGACGAGAATCTTACGAATCGCTGAATTCGCACGATCGTCTACGTGTTTTCGCTCTACATCAATCGTATCTATATCGGTTGATTTGCTTGAATTTCATCGAATTATTATTCGAATCATTCGAAATCTTCGTTAAAACATTCGAACAAATGAATTTAGCCACGCAAAATCATTTCTCAAGTGAACAACTCTCGAATGGAACCATCGACGATATATTCGAAAAGGAAATTCTCGAACAAATCAAACACGATCAACGATATCAAGCGTTGAACAAACGTGACACGGATCGACATCGTTTGATCATGTGTCATTGTCATTTTCTCTATGATTCAATTTACTATCCGTCAATGAACATTCCTCAACTTGTCAAACAACGTCGACAATCATTTCGAAAACGTCAGCCATCGATCAATTCGATCGAGGAGAATTTTTGCCCGTACATGATGAGAAAATGTTCAACGACGGCCATTCAACAACAACAACAAATCAACGATGAAAATCCGAAGAAAAAACTCGATATCATCTGTCCAATGGAGAGTCATTGTGCTGATATGAGAATTGTTCAAGAGATTGTTTTGAGATTGAAAGGCAAACATCGAAATAAGAACGTTCTGATTTGTGGTCTTGATGAACAAGCAAATTATTGTTTGAAACGGTTGTTAAATGAATTGATCGATTTCGAAATGCATTTTTTTACTTTAAAAACATGGAAAAATCAAACGATCGATGGTTGTTTATTGTTGAATGAGAATGCTCAAGAATTATTATCACAAAAACGATTTCAAGTCAATCTTGAACTTTTGCCAACTGTTTCATTGAACGAACAAACTCTAGTCGATATGACCACGGATCAATTACGTTCGACAGTCGAGAAACTCTTTTCGAACGATGAAATTCTCACGAATAAATCATCGAAACCGAATCAACTTCGAATTCTCATTGTTTTTATGTGCGGAAGTGAACGAAATGATGTTGAAGTATTTTTCTCTCAATTATCAACGAGATTTTCGTTAACAGTTGCCAATCAATCGACATTTATTATCAATGCATTCCTCAGTCGAGCAAATCGAAAAGTAAAAACAAAAAGAAAAAAAAAAGACTAAACACGACTTCGATTGGATAATTTAGATTGAACTTGTGCCGGTTTCATTTCATTCATTATTCTCCGTACAATTAACGGATTTCAATGGTGTGATTCTTTTCTCCGAACACGAACGACAAGCAGCACAAAATACAATGCTGTAAGTTGTCGATGAATTTGACCTTGATGGTTTTTTTTTGTTTTTCATTTCAACACATCGTCGATCGATGATAATGATTAATAATCGTTTGATAACCATGTTTAGATATTTGGATAAACATATTCGAAAGAAATTTTCGGAAAATCTCGATAAAAAACCGCCGCTAATCTATCGACTTTCGTGTGTCAAAGATCCGACACAATCGAATATTGGCAAATATTCGAACGCAATGTCAATCGACGATCATTCGATCGGAACAATTCGAAATTTTCTCGAATGTAAACAACACAAAAAAAAACAAAGCTAATTTCTAAACATTGTCTGTTGTTTCTAGCTCATTTCGTTCCATTTTTAAATCAATGCTACGTCGAAAAGTTCGGTCCGTCGATTGAAAATGTTCATTATCAAAATGATGATTTACTCGCCAGTGTCACATCGTATTTCGATCATAATCGTGCAATACATTCATCGACAACCGATCTCATGACTTCAAGTCTCGATCGAACACATTCGAATCTATCGAGTAAATCGAGTGATCATTCGCCCAAACATCATCATTCATTATTAACACCGACGAATCAAGAACAAATCTTCACCTATCGTTCATATCCTTATCTTTCGAATTCAACAAATGGTGCTGACTCAACAATCGTTCCGACGACACCCGTCGAACCGTCGATTCCCAATCTTTCGCTCGTTTCATCGACGAATTCTGTGCTCGATCCGCACAGTCCCTATTTTCAAAAGTCCACCAGCATGCGGTTCGCGAAATTAATCGAACATCCAAGTACGTATTCACGTTTTCTTCTTCCTTTTTGCCTTAGTTTCGTAGTTAGACACATCTTAAACTAATCTTAGTTGATTGTCTATTTATTTTCATTCTAGTTAATCATTTAACATTTACGGGTAAAGATAAATTTTGTCTCTCGCTTCAATGTCTTATTTTCTCTGTGTGTTGTTGACAAACTAATATATATTTTTTTTCTTTCTCTTTAGCTGATAAAAACATTTACCCATCATCATCATTAAGCAATGGCAATGTATGTCGTTTCGAAAGGAAATAAATTGTCGAAGAAATAATCTCATTGGAATCGTTCTAGGTTATATCGAGACGGAAGATTTCGAACGACGACGAAATGAAATTTCGCTTGTATAAACATCGAACAGCACCGCAAGTCAAAGTACCATTAGCAACGCCGGAAATCGTCGAATTGAGTGAGATCTTAACTCAATCGTTGTCGATTCATGATTATTATGAATCATCGCCGAAAATTCGAAATAATCCCGAAGAAAATTCGCCGAAACAACAAACCAGAGGTTGGATCGACGTTCTTTTTTCTATGTTCGATATCGAATTTGAGATTTTTGTTTAGTAACTGATTCGTCTGTTGACAGTTCGAGTGATGAACGAACGCAAACTTCGACTATTATTGTTCAAAATACGGTGTCTTTGCAACGAAAACCATCGGATAGAAAGAATAAACGTACTCGAGCTAAACAAAATGACATCACAGGTTCGACATCGAGCAGTGAAGTGTTGAAAAAACGTAGGTTTTCGTTGAATAGAAAAGAAAATGAGTATTGAAGAGGTCATTTTAGCGGGCTCGGATGATGATGATAAGCGAACGCAGAAGAAAAAACGTCGGCCGAGTTTGAAACGAAGAAAGAAAAGCGTCCATGAACAAGGACAAACTGATTCGGGTATTGATTCTCGAATGGGTTCGTTGGATTGTCGAATAAATTCTCTCGATAAATTCGTTTTTTATTTAGATTCGAGTAAAGTAAATAACACGCCTGAACCATCGACAAGTGTCGTCATTTCGAATGAAGATGATTCGAGTGTTGGCGATGGACTTCGCGACAGTAAAGTAAGATTCGGGTTTATATGAGGTTTGCTCGTTGTTAAGAGAAATTTTACGTTCAGAATGCATCGGTCGAAGAACTCGAAGAACGTTCGACAGCCAATTGGATTCGTCGACAATTGCAAATCTTTGCTCAAAATAGACGCGAAGTACAGGAAAAAAGACAAACGAAACGATCATTGATTTTGTTTTTAAATTCTAGAAAACCGAGTTAAAAACTCGTTCATCCGCTCTAACAACGATTACATCTATTTCATCTCCACCTCTGTTTAAAGGCACATTGACATTGACTTCATCATCTCCGCTTAGTTCTCATGAAAATACACATCATCAAGTGCCGATACGTTTAAATCTGAGTCGTTGTATTCTGTCAACGGAATTCAGCATTCCGATGTTCGTTGTTCAATGTATTCATTTCATTGAAGAACACGGTCTGACCATCGAAGGTCTCTATCGAATATCTGGACATAAGAATCAAGTTGAATTCGTTATCAATAAACTTGTTGAAAATCCTCATGCGGATTTAAATGCTCTGCAAGTACCTGTCAGTGCTGTTGCAACAGCATTTAAAGATATGATGAGAAAACTCGACGAACCGATTCTTTCATTGGAACAATTCGATGATTGTCAAACATTGACGAGTAAATCGAATTGTATTTGAAATAGATTTGTTTTTGTTTGACAATGTTGTATTTTCTAGTTGAACAATTACGTGAGGAAAATTTTAGTCCATTACAAGAAGCATTATTACGAACGAATGATTTGAAATATCGAACAAATCGATTTATTTTCAAACATCTTCATTTGTAATTTCGATTATTTTGTTGTTGTTTGTTTTTAATTGTTTTCTTTTTTTTCTGTTCTAGTGTTTCACAACATTCAGCATTAACTCATATGGATTCATCGAATTTAGCTGTTCTCTGGTGGCCAAATTTATTTCAACCACAATTTCATGATCTACGCACAGCCGAACAAATCTGTCAAAAAGCGAAACCATTGATTCAAACGATTATCGATAATTATTCGATTATCTTTAACTGTGAACATATCAAAGACAAATAACATTCGTCTCTTGTTGGTTTTTTTGTTCTAGTCAATCATGGGTGCTTCCGTGTTGTGATTTTCGTGTAATTATGTGTATTTGCTAGTCGGTATTTAATTCCATAGAAAAACGAAAAAAAAAAAAACTTTTTTTTGTGTCGTTTCGTTTTGTTTCGTAGAACAGTAGTTATTCGTTTGTTTGTTTGTTTTTGTTCTTTTCTATCAGCTTTTTTGTTTAAACAGTATCATCTTGATCAATGCGTTTGTTGAAAAGATATTCAATTTGAATTCCATTTGAGAAATGAACCTCATTGTTTTCTTTGTGTATATATATTTATCTATACTTATACAGAATTGGAAAATAGAAATTTGTGAATGTGTTTTTCGCTTTGTTTTTTCTTCTTCTTCTTTGGTTGTTGTCTATTTTCGATGTGCCTTTTGTTCTTCTTCTTTTTTTCTATCGTATAAAGTTAAATAAAAAAAAATGACTAAATATATTCAACGTGACAAATTTGTCGTCTCGCATTCCGTAGACTTTTAAGTGCATTTCTTTTCTGCGTCAGATCTAAAAATGTACACAGTAGGGATGCGTACGTACCGGAACGTGACATGGCTTAATAAGAACGAGTAATTTACAGAAAATTTGAAATGTAAATCGAACAAGTTTCTCCCTCGAGCACAATCTTCTTAGATAAACAAAGTTAATCTGGACTTTAACCATTTATAATACGAGATAAAAATACATGAAAAAATGTCTTCTTTGATTTTTTTCTCTCTCGCGCTCGCTTTCTTTTTCTATGCATTCTTTGGATATACATACAAAATGAAATTTGTAACCGACGAGAAGAGAGAGAGAGAGAGAAAAAAGCCACGAGCCCTGATATAACAAAATGTAATATTTCTCTCTTTCTCTCTCTCTCTCCCGTCTATTTTTTTTCTTGAATAGAAATTAATAAGTTTCTATAGTCAATAGTTCAGATTATTTACATATGGATACAACATTAGACATCGCAATTTGTCTCGATTGTACATCGTCAGTAGCCCCTAATTTTTGTCAAATTCGTGATCGAATTTCGAAAATCATTGAGCCAATTGTTAACTGTAGTAATGACACTCGATTGGCATTGATTGAATTTCGATCACGTGATGATGTTATGGTTACTGTAATTCATCCATTTACACAATCGATAAATACATTTGAAAAATGGTTGAGCAGCACAGAAGCAAAAGGTGGCAGTCAAGATGGAACTCGAGCGATTGGTATGATGAATTAAAATGAAAATTATTGAATTGAGCTCAAAATTATTTAGGTGATGCACTCCGAGAAGCTCTCAAACTCGAATGGCGCTCGACTGTAAGTGAAATTATTTGGATTTGAAAACAGAAAATATGTTTTCTTTTTTTTGTGGTTTCAGATGAATAGTCAATGGCATGAAAAATTGATTATTATGATCACTAGTGGTCCACCATGTGGCCTTCTTGATGATCCATCTGGCAAGGAATCAAACGATTGTCCTTGTTCAAGTGACGATCTTTGGACAATCGCCGATGAATTAAATCAACAAAATTTGACATTAGCTATCGTTGGTATCGAACCGAGTGTCATCGTTTGCGATGATTTCTATGGTGCATTAGCAAAAACTACGGGTAAATCTGATTAAACAAATCATCATCATTTTATTTTATTTTGTTTGGGTTTAGGTGGAGAATACATTCCATTAGTCAATGCTAGTCAGGTTCTTTCGTCAGTTATTGAATCTGTGCTTAAAGAAGAAGATACATTTTCACAAGGATTTCGTCATGTTGAAGTCAATGAAATCGAAAGGAATTCTCTCTATCGTCATAGTTTCGTTGACAAACGTGCACAATCAATGATCGAACATTGTCGAACAATGGCCGAAATACGTAAATGGCTAAGCGATCATCCACGACTTTATCATAGTCAAAACTAACTAACTGAAAAACTTCATTCTTTCTTCTTTTTTTGTGATAAATAAATACTCAACTGCTATTGGCTACTATTTTACTCCAATTATCATTTAAAAAGAAAAAGAGAAACGCTTTTATTGAGAGGGCATGTTCTACCGAACTAAACTAGTTGATTGGTTAACCAATGAGAGATGCTTGTTGTTTATTTGCAACCAAAAAAAAACGAAAGAAAAGATTCATAAAAAACGAGCTTGTTGGATTTCTAAAACTAGTTTTTGCAACTTTATTTTTAGATCACACAAGGCGAAAAAAATGCCGCGTGTTCCATTAGTTTCGAATAAAACCTATTCAACACCACGTCGTCCTTTTGAAAAAGAACGTCTCGATCAAGAACTCGAACTTATCGGTAAATTCGGTTTGAGAAATAAACGTGAAGTTTGGCGTATTCGTTATACATTGGCCAAGATTCGTAAAGCTGCTCGTGAATTACTTACACTCGAAGAAAAAGATCCCAAACGTTTGTTCGAAGGTAATGCTTTACTTCGTCGACTTGTTCGAATCGGTGTACTCGATGAATCGAAAATGAAACTCGATTACGTTTTGGGCTTGAAAGTCGAAGATTTCTTGGAACGTCGTCTTCAAACTCAACTCTTACGTCTTGGACTTGCTAAAAGTATTCATCATGCACGTGTTCTTATTCGTCAACGACACATTCGGTTTGTTGAAAAGACAAAACAAAAAAAAACGAAACATTTTTCAACTTTTTTTTAGTGTTCGAAAACAAGTCGTTAATATTCCATCGTTTGTTGTTCGACTTGACTCACAAAAACACATTGATTTCGCACTTCGTTCACCATTATCGAGCGGTGGTCGACCAGGTACGGGAAAATGAGACAATGAGCTCGGATTGATTGACATTTTTGTTTTGACTTTTTCCTTAGGTCGTGTTAAACGAAAAAACATGAAAAAAGGAGACAAGGGAGCCGATGATGATGCTGCCGATGAAGAATAAATAACGCACGCTTAGACAAACAAGCTCCTCTTGGTGTTTGATTTTGTTGTTTTCTTGTATTTCATATCAAAATATCTACGTGTGTTTCAAATAAGAAGAGATAAACAAAAAAAAAACTAATGAATAAAGAAAATCAATCGTTCATTGGGTTGTTTTTGTTGTTTTTAGATGGGTAAGATACGTAAACCGAAAGTCAAAGAAATTCAGGATGATGATGATGATGTTGATTCATTTGAATCCGATGAAATCGACACATTCTATCAAGAACGTGACGACAATCTTCGAAAAGCTCTAGCAAAAACAACGAAAAACAAGAAACATGTGTCATGGGCAATGGATGACGATGATGATGATGGTAATCAGCAAGATGAAGTTCTTGCGTTTGATGATGAAGATTCAAATGGAAGTGAAGACGATTATCAACAACTTGAGGAGAACGACGAAAATGGCGAAGAAGAAGAAGAAGAAGAAGACGATCTTAGTGGAGCTTGGGGAACATCGAAGAAAGCGTTTTATAATGAAGATTTAAATGGTAATGATGAAGATGCGAAATTAGAAGAACAAGAAGCCGTACAAATACAAAAGAAATACTACGAAATGTTAGGACAAAAAGATTTCGGTCTTGATTTATTTCAATCGAAAGCATCAACATCAATGACAAATTCAAATCTCGATGAACAAACACTTCGTCGACATATAATTCTTCCGTCAAATCTACTCGAATTAAGTTCCAATGATCGTTTACAATTGATACGTGATCAATCACCTGAATTAGAAATCTTCTGTAAAGAATTTAAAACGATATTCGATGATTTAAAAATCTATCTTCTACCATTGATTCAGCTCGTTCTCGACACGTCATCAATCGAAGAATTTCAAACTTATTCAGGCTGGCAATTTGTTCTTGCTGTTCTAGAATTATATCTCACTTATTGTTCATATTTAAGTTTATATTTAATGATGAAATCCAATGATATCAATTTTAGTCAACATCCGATTTTAAACGATCTTGAACAATATCGAACATTATGTCAATTAGTTCAGGATGATTTTCAATTGATGAAAAGTGATCTTTTGAAATTATGTGAATTGTTACAAGAACGAAAACGAGAAAAAACAACCACTAAACCACATCTTGTTCTCAGCCAACAAATAGCTGTACCAACGAAAGCAGCCAATGGAACAACTAAGAAACCATCGTTACGTGAACGTATGATCAAGAGACGAGAAGAACAACAACAACAACAAGAAATTCAACCAGAAGTTGAAAGTGAAGATGAAGAAGTTAAACCACAGAAACGTCAAATAACCTATGAAATCGAAAAGAATAAAGGTTTAACTGCTAAACGAAAGAAAGAAAATCGTAATCCTCGTGTTCGTCATCGAAATAAATATGCTCAAGCTTTGAAGAAACGTAAAAGTCGAGTGCCAACACAACGAACCGAAGAAGAACGATATATTGGTGAACCGACTGGTATTCGTGCTGGTATCAAACGTGGTATCAAACTCAAATCCTAGAACATATTTATTTGTTTTGTTTTGTTGTCTGTTGGAAAAATAAAAACTGAAAATATAAAGTTCAAATGTCACAACCGCCTTGTACGCAGATTGTTTCTAAAGTTTTCTTCGCTTCAGGTACACCAGCTTCGGCAGCTAGTTTAATCAATTTCTTCGCTTCACCTGGTTGAAGTCCCGTATTAAATCCTCGTAAATGTGAAACAGCTAAATTGTATTGTGCCAATGCATGACCCTGATCAGACGCTTGTTTGTACCAAAACACAGCTGATTCAGCGTGATGATCAGCTCCGACACCTAATCAATCCAAAGAAAAAGCCCAAAAACAAACATTAATATTCTGTCAAAACAAAGGATTTTACCATGCATAAAACTATGTGCGAGATTATGTTGGGCTTCTTTGTATCCTAAATTAGCATAAAATCGATTGACATGAAAATGCACATGTTCAAAATGATAATATGTCGCATATAATGCACCGAATGCAAGTAAAACGAGAGCAACCTAGTTGAAAGACGAGATTAAAATCGTTTGTTACGATCGAAATTTTACTTCGAATCCGATAATATACCATGAATCGGCCTTTTTTCGTCGTGCTAAACGAACTCGACCGTGAAACGGAAGTGATTCGTTTGGTTCTGGCGCTACATCAAGAAGACGTCGACGTATTTCTTCTTCCGCAGTTGACATTATTTAATATTAAAAAATACAAATTCACAGACAGAAAACTAATGTCTTTCTTCGAGAAATTTCCTTTGTTTTAAGTGTAATCGTCAAGTAATAGAAGAGAATAAAAACTTTTTTTTTGTGTGTCTATTTCTCGTTTATTATTTTCTTTCATCAAATAGAAATAGGAAAAAAAAATCTCGCTTGGGAAATAATGAGAACAAGAAGTAGAAGAAAAAGGAAAAGGTCGATTTTACTTCTGCTATTTGCTTAACTTTTATTTTCTTTTCCTTTTTTAATTAATATCACAAAGAAACAAAATAGAAATAAATATATTTGTTGACAGTTCATTGATGTTCGATTCGGTGTTGCAATTGTTGTTATTTGAATAATTAAACGTTCATTCGGCATACAAACACTTGTACAATCAGTTTTCGAACAAAGATTATTATAGAATTTAAATGTATTTCGACATGTCAATGATTTATTCGAAAATTTCTTTCCCGTTTTTGTTTGTGTTTTATGAACAGCCGGTAGAGCGAATTCTGTTTGCGGTTGATACGCATATCCACCACGACATTCATTTCCCGTATAAGCAATAGATTTACGTTCATAGAGAAGATAATTCAATGTACAATTGCATACAAATGGATTGTTTTCGATGTGTATTGTTGAATGTTGAAAATCATCGAATGTACATGGATCGAGAGTTTGAAATTGATTGGAACGAAGATGAACATGTAAGGACGAACGTCGTGTTTGACGTGGAAGACCATAGAAGGCACATGTATCAAGATGAGACAGATGATTTCCATCTGAATTGAATACAAATATACGTGCGTAGAAAAAAAAACAATTTTATAAAAGAAAATTTACTTAGATTGAGTTTATTCAATGATTTTAAACTGAGAAATTCACATGAACCAATTTGACTAAGATTATTCGATGTTAATTTCAAATGATTTAATTCATTTAAATATGAACTATAGAAAACTTGAGTGAAATTTTCAATGAAATTATGCGAGAGATCGAGATATTTCAATCGGTAAAGGCCCGTCCAAATATGTGCTGATAAATGACGTATTTGATTATGTTCTAATTTTAATAAACGTAAATTAACTAAATATGAAAAAAGATTTGTTGTTAAGTTAGCTAATTGATTATGTGATAAGTCAAGATAATCAATAAGAAATGGGCCGGCAAATGCTTTTGGATGTCGATGAAATGTATAATGATCAATTGAATAGATTCGATTGTGTGATAAATCGAGACGAGTTAAACGATGAGAAAATCCGAATGCGTATGCTGGTAATGTTTCAATCGAATTATATGACAAATAGAGTTCATATAAATGTGTAGCATTGAAAAGTGCATCGATTGGTACGGAATTCAATGAATTATGATCGAGATAGACAATTGAAATCGACGAATGAGCACTATTGAATGTTAAGGCAAAGTTTTCAATTGATTTACTTCGATTATTTAATTGATCGGTTAATTCAGTTAATAAACGTGTTTGTTGATCATCATCATCATCGAATAGTTCATCATGAATTACTGATAGATGTTTGTCATCAGGCCAAATATCGATTAAATGTCGATGTGTTAGATTCAAGTGTACAATTAGATCATAGGCAAGTGAACCTGAAAAAATTAAGTAATGCACATGCATATTCCATGGTAACCATTTCGTTTGTATTAAATTATCGAATTGATTGAATGCCAAATCAATGTTCCATTCGAGGATTGTATTATTGGTTTCAATAATTTGAAATTGTGGAAATGTTTGCAATTGTCGATGAAAACAATTGATCCATAAACGTTTAGTTTCGATTTCGCAAATACATTGACATGGTTCGACAACGGGACATGGTCGAACAAATTCATGATTTGTTGATTGATCAATATCCATTCGAAATAAATACGTCGAACATGCGGATGTATTTAAGCAATCGATTAATAAAAATTGACAAAGAAACAAAAACAAAAAGTATAACATCGTTTTCCCATCGTGTTTCACTAAACTTAATAATATGTTTTGTTGGTTGTTTTGTTCGATTAATCGATTATTTGACATATGTCTATCAATGAGACCATATTGTTAACCTTGAATATCCATATAAAACTCAAATGGAACAATAGATAGCTAGAGATTAGTACCGGTTATTGAAGGAGAATGAAAAACGGAAAAGACAAAACAAAAAAGTTCTTTTTCTTTTTCTTCTTCACTAGTCGATGTTCTCCGAAGCAGACAGAATATCGACAGATCGAAAGAAAGAAATGGAAAAAAAAAACTAGAAGCGAGAATTTTTTTATCGATTCTCTTTGGATTCTTCTTAATTAAAAACCTATAGAATATGATCGTTTTCCGTTCTTTTCTTTTTCTTCTGCCATTCTTTCTGTCTATCTGTCTTCTTCTTCTTCTTTTTTTTCCTCCTCTTTCTCTTCATCATGTTAGCCGAGAACACAAATAAGCAAATCGCCTGAAGTTAAAATATTATATTTTTGTGTTTGGAGAGTAATACTAAAGGACAATGATGTATCATTAGTTCGAGTTCATCGAACTGAAACTAGTCGAAGCAAAAGAAAAATCGAGTTGTAAATAAACATTTGATTATAAACGAAAGCGTTTCAATATTGACAAAGTATTCGCGATGAATGACAATTATTTGTTCACAACAAAAAAAAAGGACAATGTTTGGTTTTTACGTATTTCTTTTTCTTCGTCTTCTCGTCATCTTTGACTTTAAAATAAGCTTTCATTAGCAATTGTCTGAGAAAAAAAAATTTTTTGATTAATCAAATGGATGAAACGGTTGACACATATGCTTCACACTTGCTGCTTAGAGAACACAATTAGAAAATTAAATAGAAGAAAAGAAGAGAAAGAAAAAGACAGAAGGTTTATTGAGAAAATTTTCTTGAAAAAGTAAAACGAACATTATCGATATGAATATGGTTTACACTTGTTCGACATGTTCGACAGCGATTTGCGATCAAATAATATTAAGAATCGATGGGAATTATTTTCATTCGTCTTGTTTAATCTGTTCGGAATGTCAGAGAAAATTAGACGAACATCGTTGTTATGCTCGAGATGGGAAACTTTTTTGTAAAGAAGACTTTTTCAAGTACGAAACAACTATTCGTTCAATTCGAAAGTGATTCGAGATTTGTTTCGATTTTCTGTTTAGAAAGTATGGTACGAGATGTGCAGCATGTCATTATGATGTTCCATCGACTGATGCTGTTCGACGTGCGAATAATTATCTCTATCATTTACAATGTTTCACTTGTGTTATTTGTCATTGTTCATTTAATAAAGGTGATGAACTATTTTTAATGAATGATCAAAAACTTTTATGTAAAGTTGATTATGAAATATTGAAAAATAAAGGTAAACCTAAGACGAATAAAATCAATTGTGTTAAGTTTTCTTTTTTAGAATTCGATGAAGCGAATAAACGACCACGAACAACAATTACACAGAATCAACTTGATATTCTCAAACATGCGTATAACATAAGTCCGAAACCAGCTCGTTATGTTCGAGAAAGTCTCGCGGCTGAAACCGGTCTCGATATGCGTGTCGTTCAAGTTTGGTTTCAAAATCGTCGTGCTAAGGAAAAACGCTTGAAAAAAGACGGCAACAAACGATGGGCAAATCAAAAGACTAGCCAAGCAAAATTCAATAAAAACAAACACGATGATGATGAAGACGAAATTTCCTATGATGGTAGATTTTGATTGAAAAACGAAAGGAAACTTTTTCGGTTTTGTTTTCTCTTTTGAAAATTAGAATTATCCGAACAAGACTCCGATGATTCAGTTTCGTATGTCATGCATTCAAATCACGATCTACCACGTATGCAACATCCGTTATCAAATGATCTTTTATCGTATCATTCAAATGAATATCTTACAGTTATTAATTAAGAAAAAAATTTAAAAAAAAACAATTCTTCAGTCTAAATTTGCCGGAATATTGTACCATTTATAAATTTTCAAACATAAAATTGGATCGAGAATAACTGCATATTGATTGTCTTTCGAATATTTCGACGAATGAAACGTCATTTTCAGTTTATAATAACGATAATCACTGCTCATATGAAGTGATATTTGAGACAAAATGGTGCCCATATAAGATCCCATCGGAACGGAATTCGGAGAGACAATATGAAGAATACGTGAATCTTTGTGAGAGAGATATTGATTCGAATTTTGAAAGATTGGTGATAAAGATCGAATCGTTTCGATTTGTTCGTTATTATCAAAGGAAAATTCAAAGTAATAGTTGTATAATTGACGTTGTCCCAATGAAATTGTTGAATACCATAAGCGAATACAACGAGATGAAATCAGACTGTGTGGTTCTTGTTGAATAGCACTTGTTTGATTCACATGTTTTTGAAAGAAAGAATAATTTTTATGCAAAGTTCGAATGACATATGTTCGAACAATGGAGAAATGTTCACGTTTTAGAAGATAATTTAGTTTCTTTGCTTCAGATTGATTGTATCTAAAAGAGATTTCGAATTGAGTAAGTGATTGAACTCAAAAGACAAAGATATATCTATACCTTCGATAAATTGATATCCAAAATGAAGTATTATTAACAATTTGATATGTTTTCCGACAGATTAATGCAAATCTACCGATATCTTCTGGTGAGATGTACATCGAAATTAAATACCAAAAATCATACGGATACTCATTGCCATCTGAATGATAATTAATTCGTTGAATAGACTTTGACTTCAAACTTGATTTTGCATGAGAACTTTCTTGTTCGTCGAAATTTTGCGGATCAGCAAAATCATCTAAATCTTTTTCAAACCAATCTTGGTCATCCATTTCAAACAACTGAAACTATACCATTTCTTTGAATTATGAAATTATGTCTCATATCACATATGTGTCATTGAGTCAAATAGATGTCACTAGAAATTGTCTGAGTAAAAGGCGTTACTAGGTCACAGAATGAAACGTACATAGCCGATGAACTTCTTCCAGCTGTCTGATTATTCATTCTTTATGTGAATATGCCGGAAGATACTCGTAAAACTTATATTTTAACAACGATTGCCAATTATTTCGGTTTCGATTATGATTCAGTTGAATCATTATCTGATCATCGAACATTGAGCAAATTTCTCGATGATGCCAATTGTTCTTTACTTTCAGCAACACGTGGTCATAAGAATTCAGTTCATCTTTCAAATGAAATCAAAGTCACTGAAGGTTCGCAAACACTTGTTCAGTTTAAACTTCGTCCTGATGTGATCACACCTGAAAATGTTCATACAAACATATTCGTTTCGTCTATGATCGATTCGCCAATAGATTCACTTCGTTATGTGATTAAATCTGTGTTCGCACCTGCATTACGCAAAGGCAATTCAACTGTTGAAAGCTCTCTCAATGAACTCGAACAGATTCTTGCACAGAAAACAGCGACAATTTTTCATCCGAAAGATGAAATTCGTTACTGGATCGATGTAACGAAGAATTCGACTAAGAACAAAGATGTTGAACGAGCCAAATATTTTCTTGAAGTTTTCAATTCAGTTAAAACTGATTTCGATAATTTAGAAAAGTAAATTGAATTATCTCAAAAAAGAATTTCAAATGTTTGTACTGTTTTTTTCTTCAGTTTATCTCTCGCTGAACTTCTCGATGTTGTTGACAAAACTCAAGGTACTAAAAACAAAAGCTCTCATTTTTAAATCTATGTCTTTGTTTTCTCAAAAAGATGTTTACGATGAACTATGGAGACAAGTCGAGCACGAAGAATATCCCGAACAACGTATGAAACAATTACTAACCATCACCTCGAATGCTTTCGTGCAAGCCGTTCAAAAGCAACTATCTAAAATCGATCTTTGGTTTAATAAAAAAGATTCGATTCAAAATCGCGAGCAACTTCGCAATGGTGCATTAGTCTGCGAACGATGGTCAACAACTGTTGAACTACAAACAGGAACCTACTGGAGAAATTATACACCTCATCCATGGAAAGGTGAATCGGTCAAATCAATCTATTTACTTCAATTTAAAAAACGTTTAAACGAAATTCTAAGTATACGTTCATCGTACGAACAAAGTTTACGATTTAGTTCGACAAATAATAAAGATCAATTATCAGCAACGAAAGTTTTCTCTCCATTTGCAAATTTCAATGCGATTGAAATCGATACATATACAGATTCTCAATGGTATTCAGCAGTGAATCAATTCGAAAGCTTCATGTCGAATACGGATCGTGAAGTAGCTAAGCAATTACGTGAACATTTTCAAACGATACGTTCAAATCCTCAGCAAATGTTAGTGGATTTTCGGAGATACTGTGATTTAATACAACGTGAAACCATTCGAAGAGAATTAGCGTCCGAAAGAGAACTACTTCTTGGTCAATTGGAAAGTGATATTCGAAATTTAACCGATGAATTTAATAATCTTGCGCATGGAGGCGGAGGACGACGAACGATTACTCGAGGAGTTAATCGAACTTTAATTGCATCATTACTCGATGCCAGTCGACAAATTGAAACAAAAGTAAAAGATTAAACTCAAGTTTTTTTCGATATTCTTTCTTGTTTTTTTAAATTAATTAACAAAAAGGTCGATAATATAATCGAAGATGAAGAGAAATTACTCGGAGATTTATCCGGTTATGCACGTGTAAATTCACTTGCAAGACAACTGAAACAAGATTTAAATATATGGCGAAAGGATAAATTTCGTGATTGGTGTCAAGATACAATTCATGCTATTGACGATCCATCACAAGAATTGAGCTTAGAAACAAGTGGTCGATTAATGGAATTAGATTCACGCGATGGAAAATTGCGCGTTCTCTATGGAGATCGTTTAGTCACATTATTGAATGAAGTACGACAATTGTCGTCATTAGGCTATGAAATTCCGTCGAAAATTAATAAATGCGTAGATATTGGAAAGAAATTTTATCAATATGGAGTCGAATTACAAGCGGTAGAGTTGCCGAAAAAAGAGAAACGAATGTTTGAATTTGATATAATTCTAGATTGCACATTTTTATAACACAATTGACAAAGAAATGATTCCAAGTCAATCACCAATGATGATCGATTTAGCGAAGAGTTTTGAGAAATTAATCAAAGATCCGAAAGTGTCTCGTAAGACAATCGATTTTTGTTAGTTTTCATTTTGATTTTCTTCTTCTTTTTTTTCTCAGAACGAGGAGGCGGTGGCGGTGGTGATCCAAATGGTCAAATAACTTGGGATAATCCCGAGCAATTATCTCGATATATTTCCACGCTTCGTGCAACAACCGAAAAACTCAAAAATGAAAATATCAAACTTCGTCGACATCATTCGACCATTCAGCAAATTGTTTGCTCGCTGATGGGCACAGATCTTCTACGTGAACCACAAAAATGGCATCAACAAGTTCAAGAAATTCGAAAGATTATGGATGGATTGACTAATGAAGGTTATACATCGAAAAATATGAAATCCTGGCGAAGTTTCTGGGATAGACAATTGTACAAAGCACTTGAACTTCAATATTCAATTGGTTTGAAAGCATTAAATGAAAATTTACCCGATATTCGAGTTGATTTAATATTCGGGTAGAAAAACAAAAAAGCTTTTTTGTTTCTCAACGCCCCAAAAATTCGTTTTTGTCATTTATCTAGAGAAAAATCTATTCAATATAAACTACCAAGTTCTCTCCAAAGTCAAGCAAGTCTCGAAGCAATCCGTGCGACATACTATCGTGAAATGAAACGTTTTCTTTCGATTCCATTGACATTCAAAGGTTGTAGTGAATCGACATCGAATAAAATTCTTATTTTTCAAAGTATCATGTCACTACATAGCGATGACATCATCGCTTGTTTTCATACATCAAATGAGTTATTCACAAGATTAGAACAAGGTCTCGATCAATTTAAACAATGGACAGTTTTAGCACAAGTTAATATCGATGAATTAGTCGAGCAGAATTTGCAGAATGTCGAAGATTGGGAGAGAAATTTTCGAGATATTAAAATTCGAGGACAAGAAGCAGAGAAATTGCCGAAGTAAATTTTTCGAATGATAACAAATTTCATTTGATTTGGTTTTTTTTTCCAGTGAAGTTCGTTATGACTGTTTCGTTGTCAATGTCAATCCATTGAAACTAACAATTGAAAATCAATTACGACGTTTACATGATGCCATGTTAACCTATCTGAAAACATCGATCATTCGTGATGCCAATCAAATCGAAACCTTTCTCGATCAAAGTCTCGATGTTTTAAATGATCGTCCGCAAACACTCGACGAAATCGGAGAATCTTACAGAAAACACGAAGATCTCTCGGTTAAACAACGAGAAATTCTTCCATTATATCAACGTTTAGAATCGAAAAATCAACTGCTACGTTCAGTAGCTGGTTACGGTCATGAACAAATGATTCAATTGCAAACAAAATTCGAACAATTTCAAACAATGATGGATTCTCATATTGAATTTATTAATAATCAAAAAGATGTGCTGAAACAAAATGTTCAAGCACGTTATGAAACATTTGTGAGTCAATGTGAGAAAGTCAAATTACGTTGGCAACAATTTCGACCGAAAGAACAAGATATGGAAGATGAAAAGAAATGTCGAGATGCGATGAAGCTCGTTCGAGAAAAAGAACAGGAAATTCAAGAATTATCGCAACAGAAAGAGAAGATCATGTAAAACTAAGATTTTTCTTATTAAAAAATCTTTCTGTTTTTTTTTCTTCTAGTGAAGAATTTCGATTATTCGGTATGAAAGATCCGACATTTGCGGATTTAGAAGAAGTTAATACGGATCTATCTCAAATGAAGAATGTCTGGGGTATTTATGAAGAATATCAACAAGAATTAAACGAACTAACCAAAGAAGAATGGTTAACATTTCGTAGTAAAACCTATCGTTTCGATGAATTTCTTTCCAATTGGCAAGAGAAACTCAAACAATTCTCATCGGTTGATTCGAATAAATCATCGAAAAAATCTGCATCTTCATCGACAAATATGAATGTTCGCATTCAACAAGAAATCGATAGTTATCGTTTGATTGTGCCTTTATTTAAATGGATTCGAGGCGAAGCACTTTCGCCCGATCATTGGCTTGAATTGTTTCGCATTTTGAAATTACCTCGAGGTACAATGCTTGAACGATTGACATTCGGAGATTTACTCAAAGCTCGACAAGAAATTGCCGATCATGCTGAACAACTGAAAGATTTGAATACACGTGCACAAGCCGAACATACGATTCGTGAAGCATTGAGAGAATTAGAAAATTGGGGTGCTGGTGCACAATTTTCATTGACTGATTATGTTGATACGAAACAACAGAAGATACAAGTGATCAAAGATTGGAAAGATTTGTTTACGCAAATTGGAGATAATCAAAGTTTACTTTCATCGTTGAAAGATTCGCCTTTTTATAAGAATTTTGGTAAAATTTTGTGTTGAAAATTTGGAGAAAATCAAACTTTGCTTCTATAGAGGGTCAAGCACAAGTCTGGGAACAGAGATTAGGCATTCTCGATGAATGTTTGCATACATTGAATCAAATTCAAAGAAAATTCGTTTATCTTGAACCAATTTTCGGTCGAGGTAAAAAAAGAAACGAGACAGAATTTGAAGAGGAATCATTAGTTTGATGTTTTTTTTGTATTTGAAAGGTGCATTACCAAAAGAACAAATTCGATTTCGTGAAGTTGACAAAGATTTTCGTGAAATAATGTTGGATATCAGCAAAAATCCTCGTTTAGTTAATCTTGCACAACGAAAAGATCTATCGAATCTTTTAAAAACTATGTTAGATCAACTAGGTCGTTGTCAAAAAGCATTGAACGAACTTCTCGAAGTAAATACAAAAATAGAAAATGACATCGATTTTTTTATTCTTCAAAATCTCATCTCTTCATAGGAAAAACGCTCGATTTTCCCGAGATTTTATTTTATCGGTGACGATGATCTCTTGGAAATTCTCGGTCAAGCAACGAATCCATTGGTTATTCAATCACATTTGAAAAAACTCTTCGCAGGAATTCATTCAGTTCGTTTCGACGAAGCCAATCAACATATTCTCGGTATGCGTTCGCTCGACGGCGAACTTGTAACGCTCATACGAAAAATTCGAATAACAACATCAGTTGAAGAATGGCTCAAACAATTAGCTAAAGAAATGGTTGCTACTTTACAACAATTACTTGCAAATGCATTACAGGATTCGAAAAGACAACTTGGTCATGTGCCCGTGGAGAAATATCCATCACAGGTGTGACTTTAAAACTTGAAATTCATTCGATTTAAAAACAATGTTTTTCTTTTGAATAGATTTCATGCTTAGCTGAATCGATTATTTTTACTGAACGATGCGAAGAATCGATTAAAAACGGACAATTAGATCAATTTCATCAAGAAATTCAACAAGTTCTTGATAAATACACAAGTGTACCGACAAATACAGACTCAACTGAAGGTCTAGTTACAGATTTAAAATATAAAGCATTGATTATGGACACAGTTCATAATATGGATGTTGTACAACAATTAAAATCTACTCGAATTCGTTCGATCTATGATTGGTTATGGCAAAAACAATTGAGATTTTATTTCGAAAATAATAAAGCTATTATTAAAATGGTTGATGCTCAATTTAACTATACGTATGAATATCAAGGCAATGCACCTAAACTCGTGCATACACCGTTGACAGATAAATGTTATTTGACATTGACACAAGGCATGCATATGGGTTTTGGTGGAAATCCAGTAAGAGAAAGAATGACAGAGAGAAGAAGAGAGACAGAACATTTTGTTTGTGTTTAGTACGGACCTGCTGGTACAGGAAAAACAGAATCAGTGAAAGCACTTGGATCAACATTTGGACGACAAGTATTAGTTTTCAATTGTGATGAAGTAAAATTTCCAAAGTTTAACCCGCAATAACTAGTAATTGACCATTCATCTAGGGTATTGATGTCAAATCAATTGGTCGAATCTTCATCGGTATTTGTAAATCTGGTATGTCACTTCCCTGATGAGTTATTTCCATAACTTTTTTTGTGTGATCTACTTTAGATGCGTGGGGTTGTTTCGATGAATTCAATCGTTTGGATGAAGCTGTACTTTCAGCTGTATCAATGCAAATTCAAGTTATTCAAGATGCATTAAAAAGTGGTGCACAAACATTAACATTACTCGATCGAAAGATTGAAATCAATCCAAATTCCGGTATATTCGTGACTCTCAATCCCGCTGGTAAAGGTTACGGTGGTCGATCGAAATTGCCCGATAATTTAAAACAATTATTTCGGCCAGTGGCAATGTCAAAACCGAACAATGAACTCATCGCTGAAGTTCTTCTCTATTCGGATGGATTTAAAAATGCGAATATTTTAGCGAGAAAACTTGTGGCTTTGTTTAATCTCAGTCGAGAATTATTAACAACTCAACAACATTATGATTGGGGTTTGCGAGCATTGAAAACAGTTTTAAAAGGCTGTGGAAATCTTCTACGAAATGCGAAAACAAATAAAAGTAAATCCAAAATCGAGTTTTGCCTTTTGATTGAATTGCGTGTTGTTATTTGCAGTGGAAATATCAGCGAAATATGAATCTCAATTAGTTGTGCAAGCTGCACGAATTAATACTCTATCGAAATTAACATTTGGTGATTCGAAAAGATTCGATGGACTTTTGCAAGATATTTTCCCGGGAATTGATCTCAAAGATATTGAATACGACAATCTTCGACAAGCATTGAATGAAATTTACAAAGAAAATCATTTGATCATTAATGATATGCAGGTTGGAACGAATAATCTCATCTGTTTGTTGAGAAATATTTCGACAAAATATTTTTAGATTCGAAAAGCTCTTGAATTGTACGAACAACTTCGACAACGTATGGGCGTTGTTATTGTCGGTCCATCGGGCTCGGGAAAGTCAATTCTATGGAAAATGTTGCAAAATGCAATGCTCAAAATCGGACAAAATGTTCGAACGTATGTTATGAATCCGAAATCCATGCCAAGAACTCAATTACTCGGTCACATTGATATCGATACACGCGAATGGTCCGATGGAGTTCTCACAGCTGCATCACGAGCTGTTGTCAAAGAGCCACTTGGTAAAAACGAAAAAGATTTGAAATTGTTTGCTTTTTTAATGAATTGATTTGAATAGAAATTCAATCGTGGATTGTTTGTGATGGTGATGTCGATCCTGAATGGGTTGAATCATTGAATTCAGTTCTCGATGATAATCGTTTGTTAACAATGCCATCCGGTGAACGTATTCAATTCGGACCCAATGTTAATTTTCTTTTCGAAACTCACGATCTTAGTTGTGCATCGCCCGCAACCATCTCTCGAATGGGCATGATCTTTCTCAGGTTAGTCAATTGATTTTCTCGAAAAATTTACTCATTCAATGTGATTATTCAGCGATGAAGATACGGATGTCAAAGCTGTTGTTCAATCTTGGCTTGCTAAAGAATCCGAAGAGACTCGTATGACAACTGAACAATTTATAAATGATTACTTTTTCGAAGCATTCAATTGGATACTCAAACAAAATGATTTTGTTGTTGAAACAACATTGATCGGAACGGTTTTGAATGGTCTATCGCATTTGCATGGAGTCAATGAAAAATCTCTGTTTGCTTTGGGTTTAATTCGAGGTCTAGGCGGAAATCTCAATGAGAAAACGAAAGAGGCCTTTGCACGAGAAGTAGCGCTCATCGAAAGATGGTTTTCTGCATATTTGATTTCGTTGTTTTAGGTCTTTCGAATAACAGGTGAACATCCACCTGATCCAAGTAATTTATTAGCAACAAAATATGACGAAAAAACTCGAAATCTTATGACATACATCAACGATGTAAATCTCTTATTTCGAATTTCGAATCGAATGATTTTCTTGTTTTTTTCTTTGTTTGTTAAGGATAAATCAGAACTAGCTGCCGATAGTTTCAATAAAATCTACGATCTTCCTGTTGTTCGTACGATTGATATTCAACGATATTTAGATTCGTTTCTACCTTGGTTGGATAATAAACATCGAAAACCTTTTCTTGTCGTTGGTCCGGACGGTTGTGGCAAAGGGTAAATCGATTCAAAATTTTCGAAAAAACATTTCGTTCATTTTCACAGAACTCTTCTTCGTTATTGTTTTCGACAATTACGTTCGACACAAGTCGCCATTCTTCATTGCAGCGCTCAAACATCGCCTCAACATGTCATACAAAAACTCAATCAATCATGTATTCAAGTTTCATCAACCAATGGACGAACATATCGACCGAAAGATTGCGAAAATCTCATTCTCTATCTCAAAGATATCAATCTACCGAAATTAGATAAATGGGGAACAAGTCAATTAATCGAATTTCTTCAACAGGTAAACATTGTTTGACATGATTAATAGACAAAGAAATGTGATCGTATTCGAATAGATTTTGACATACAATGGTTTCTATGATGATAATCTCGAATTTGTTAATCTCGAAAATATTCAAATTGTCGGAAGTATGAATCCATCGAATACACTCGGTCGTCATAAACTTTCGACACGATTTACATCCATCGTTCGTTTATGTTCAATAAACTATCCAACCAACGATCAATTACAATTGATCTATGGCAATTATTTACAAGCCATTCTTCAACAACAATTGCCTAATCATAAAATCTGGTCATCAACTAGTAAAACCAATCAACTTGCCTTGTCAATGATTCATGTTTACGATGAATTACGAACAAAATTTAATCAAGATGAACATAGTCACTATCTTTTCACTCCAAGAGATTTAACACGTTGGTGTTTGAGTTTTCTACGTTATGATCTTTCAGGAATCAAAGGTGATTCCAATGCTGATAGTCTCTTAGAAATTTGGACGTATGAAGCATGTCGATTGTTCAAAGATCGTCTTGTTGGTAATGATGCACGAGATAAATTCGATCAATTAATGGACAAAACTCTACGAAGTGACTGGTCATCGAGTGCGCTCAGTGCATTACGAGATTCGTATTTTGTTTCTTGGGTCAATGCGAATAATCGTCGAACACTGCCGCCAGCTGGTCGACTTCTCAGTCGTTTGACAACGAAAGATTTAACTCCGTTCATCGATCGAGGTATTACTCGGTATCGATCGGATTATCGCGATACGGACGTGTTTCTCTTTCGTGAAATCATCGATGCTATTGTTCGATGTGATCGAGTTTTGACAAGTCCAGGCGGTTCGTTGTTATTAGCTGGCCGAAGTGGTGTGGGCCGTCGAACAGCTGTTGGCATTGTTGCATCGATGAATAATATGAAATTGTATTCGCCGAAAGTCTCTCGATCATACGGAATCAAACAATTTAAAAATGATCTCAAAACAATCCTGCAAAATGCCGGTGTCGAAGGCGAACAATGCGTTCTCTTGATGGAAGATTATCAATTCATTGAACCGACATTTGTCGAATTAATCAACAGTCTGTTATCAGCTGGAGAAATACCAGGACTGTATTCACCGGATGAACTCGAAGCAATACTCTCGCCTCTACGTGAAGATTCATCACAAGAGAATTTTCGTGGAACAATGGTTCAATATTTTGCTCAACGTGTGAAAACCAATTTACATATTGTTTTAATCATGGATTTCACTCGACCGACGTTTACAACCGCTTGTCAAAGTAATCCGGGCTTTTTCAAAGAATGTGCCGTTCAATGGACGGAAGGTTGGTCGGAACGATCGTTAGTTAAAATCCCGTCGATGCTTTTCTCGAAAGATCATTCGGATGAAAAAGGTCTCGCTGAAAAATTTACATTCGACGATGAACTCGCTAAATTATTCACGTATATCTATCATTCAATGGACACGAAATATCATACGCCGAGACGTTATTTAAGTTTACTTGAGACCTATCGACAAGTTTATGTGACGAAACAAACGGCAATTATCAAACGACAGAAACATTTGAAATCCGGTGTTTCGAAATTGAACGACGCGAGAAAAGTCGTTGATGATCTACGACGAAATGCTGAATATAAACAAAAAGAATTGGCGATCAAACAACAAGAAGCTGATGATGCGTTGAAACAGATTACGAAAAGTATGGCGGTAAGTATCGATCCGAAATGTCAAAGTAAACAAACATTTGAGGAGAATCGGTTTTTCTAGGATGCTGGAACACAAAAAATGGAAATGGAACAATTGAAAGTCAAAGTCAATGAAGAAACAATGAATATCGAACGACAAAAACGTGAAATCGATGATGAACTTGCAGATATTCAACCGTTGATTGATCAAGCTAAACAAGCTGTTGGCAGTTTAAAATCAGAAACACTCGTGGAGATACGTTCACTTCGTTCACCACCCGAAGTCATCAAAGATATTCTCGAAGGTGTTCTCAAACTTATGGGTGTCAACGATACATCATGGACATCAATGACTGCGTAAATGATTTTAGAAGAAAAAAAAAGAACTAAATAAAATAAGTGATTTTGTGTTTTAATCTTAATTAGATTCTTGGGCAAACGTGGAGTTAAAGAGGAAATCATGAATTTCGATCCACGAAATGTCACGCCATCGAATCGTGATTCCGTTGAACAATTGCTCAAGAAAAAGTCGGACTCATTTTCTGAAGCTAAAGCAGCGAAAGCATCGCAAGCAGCGGGCCCATTGGCATCCTGGGTGGTTGCCAATGTTAAATATTCGAAAGTTCTGGAAAAAATTCGACCATTAGAAGATAAACAAATGAAATTGAAACGAAATTTAGACGTTTCAACGAAGAAAATGGACGAACTCAGTCATGAATTGAAAATTGTCGACGATAAAGTCGATAAATTTCGAGCAACATTCGAGAAAACAACCAACGAAGCTCAACGACTCAAAGTCGATCTCGAAAAAGCCAACGAAACAATCGAAGCCGCACAAAATCTCGTCAACAAACTCGAAGGCGAATATTCACGTTGGTCAACCCAAGTTCACGATCTCGATGAACAATTAAAAATCCTGCCGAAATTAGCCATTCTCTCATCGGCATTTATCACCTATTTAGCCAGTCAATCCGAAGATAAACGCGCGGATTACATGACGAAATGGAAGCAAACGCTGAATGTCGATGAAAAGTTCGATGTTCGAAAATTTCTCTCGACTGAAAGCGAACAATTAGTGTGGAAAAGTCAAGGTCTACCATCGGATGAGCTCTCGATGGAAAATGCTTTGGTCATACTTCGATCGAACGTGTGTCCGTTTCTTGTCGATCCATCATCGCGTGCAACAGACTGGTTGAAAACGCATTTGAAAGAGAAAAAACTCGAAATTGTCAATCAACAAGATCAAAATTTTACGACACAATTAGAACTGGCCGTTCGATTTGGAAAGATTCTTATCGTTCAGGAAGTCGACGGTGTCGAGCCAATACTCTATCCGATCCTACGAAAAGATTTCATTGCACAAGGCCCGAGACATGTCGTGCAAATTGGAGAGAAAATCATTGATTACAATTCAGACTTTCGAATCTATTTAACAACAAGAAATCCTACGCCGGAATTGCTGCCGGATATGGAAGCGATTGTCAATGAAGTGAATTTTACAACGACGAGAGCGGGTTTAACGGGACAGGTTCGATGAGAATATTGATTTGAATCTCGTGATTTGTTCGATTTTTTAGCTACTAGCAACAGCTATTCAACATGAAAAACCGGAATTAGAAGTTAGAAAAACGGATCTACTTCGAAAAGAAGAAGAATTGAAAATTGAACTAGCGAAATTAGAAGATCAATTACTTGAAGTAGAATTTACTTTCACATAGATCTAAATTTTGCTTTTTTTTCTCTGAATTCCGTTTAAAGGATCTCGCCAATGCAACGGGAAATATTCTCGAAAATAAAGAATTACTTCAATCGCTGAATAAAACCAAAGAAAAATCGGCAACAATAACAAATTCTCTAGCAGAATCACTTCGACTTGGTGAAGAACTTGATAAAGTAAACGAAGAGAATTTCTTGAAAACAGAACAATCTTCAAATTTGATGATATTTAGGAACGAAATGATTATTTGCCATTAGCTAAACATGGCAGTAAACTGTTTTTCGTTATTTCGGATTTAGCAAAAGTTAATAATATGTATCAATTCAGTTTAGCAGCATTTCTACGATTATTTCAACGAAATCTTCAGCGAACAGACGTGAGTTTTGTTTATCGAAAAGATTTGTTTTTCTTCAATTTTTTTCTCTCTTTTTAGCCGAATGTGAGTTTTGAATAAATCGAATATTGAAAATAAAATTGAATTTTTGATTTACAGAAAGGTTCATCTCAAGATCGAACATTATCTCTTGCTAAAAATCAACTACGCATGGCCTACGGGTACATAACTCGTTCACTATTCAAGTCCGATCGTCTCATGTTTGCCATGCATTTAACTCACGGCATGTTTCCAAAAAAAGTTCCCGAGAACGTAAATTTCGAATAAAAAAAAAACCGAACTCTGCAAATGTGTTCATTCGCTTTTTTTCAATAGGAATGGGAGCATTTCATCGGTCAATCGGTTGCTGATGTCAAAGAAACTCGATCGATCCCGTCCTGGGTCAACGAAGAACGAGCATTTGATGTTTCAACATTTCGAGTAATTTCATTTAATCAAAGATTTTCTTGTCTTAGGATCTGTTTTGTTTTCAGACAAATTTTCCTCAATTATTTTCGACACTTCGTTTTGACGATGATGTTTGGTCGAAATGGTATTCGACGAATGATTGTGAATCGCATTTTCCTGATGATCGACATTTGACATTGTTTCAACAGATTCTCGTTATTCAAGCATTTCGACCGGATCGATTAGAAAGTGCAATGAAACAATTTGCTTGCGATCTATTAGGAATCAAAGATATTTCACCGGAAACATTGAATTTAAAGAAACTTTTCAGCAAAGAAACAATCGCAATCGAACCGATTTTGATTCTAATTTCGCCTGGTGCAGATCCATCGGCTGAATTGAGAGATTTAGCCATAGAAGTCACTGGCAAAGATCGATATTTTGAAGTAATTTCAATTTAATTATGTTCAAGAACTATTTTGTTATTTATTTCTCAGATTGCAATGGGTCAAGGTCAAATGGAAATCGCGCTCAATTTACTGAAACAATGTTCGAATGAAGGTTCATGGTTATGTCTGAAGAATTTGCATTTAGTAACACCATGGTTAACAACGTTGGAAAAAGAATTGAATTCATTAAAGCCTCACAAAGATTTTCGTCTCTGGTTAACATCAGAAGTTCATCCGAAATTTCCGACGATTCTCCTACAATCAAGTATAAAAATAACCTACGAAGCACCGCCGGGTATTAAAAAGAATCTCTTGCGAACATTCGAAATATGGACGCCGGATGAATTTGCACGCGGCAGTGTTGCTCGATCGCAAACATTGTTTGTTCTCGCTTGGTTTCATGCCATCGTTCAAGAACGAAGAAAGTTCATTCCTCAAGTACGAAATACACTAGACATCGTCTCATCGTTGATTTTGTTTTTCTCTTAGGGTTGGACTAAATTTTATGAGTTCTCTCAAGCTGATCTTCGTGCCGGTTACGAAATCATTCATCGACTTTGTGAACGCGCCTCTCGGCAGAGTAAAAATCTTGTTTTTCCTTCCTTTTCTTTTGTTATATCTAATTTCTAGCTGGTGGCGAAATCCAATGGGATTATATTCACGGTCTGTTTGATCAAGCGGTTTATGGTGGCCGAGTTGATAACCCGATTGACACCGACGTTCTTCGATCCTATTTGAGTCAATATTTCAATGCAGCTATTATCGGCGGTGCAAAAGGATTGAAAAGTCGATTGGCATCAAATATAAATCTGCCCAATTCATCTGAATTACACGTACGAATAGATTGTAATGAATTTTCTTTTCTATTTTGTTTATTAAAGGATTATAAAAAAATTTGTGATGAATTGAATGATGAGGATATGCCGAGTCTGTTCGGTCTACCTGCGAATATCGAACGATCAGCCCAACGAATGAACAGTGCACAAGTAAAAGACGAAGATTGCTTTAAGTTTTTTGTATTTTTGTTCGAATTTATCTAGATAATCAATTCATTAAAAATTCTTCAACGAACTGAGATTGAAATTGAAAAGTTCGATAAAGACAAATGGAATACTCTGCTAACGCCGCTTCTCAATCTATGGAAAAAACTCAATCAAGTTCGCACTGACATCTCATTGATTTCGGCGAACTAATGTGATTTTCTTTCATTCTTTCTTTTCTTCTAGGATGGTGATTTCATTAAATTGAAAGTTTTGCCACCGAATGAAGACGGGTCGTTGTCACCGATTCAATCATTTCTTCAATTAGAACGTTTTAATGGAATTCAATTAGTACAAATTATTCATGAAAATCTTGCGTCGTTATCGAAGGTCATACGAGGAATTTCGTTGATAACAAATGAAATTCAAGAATACGCCAAAGATCTACTTCAAAACGAGGTATATTAATTCGAAATAATGTTAATTAATGAAGAGGAGGAGGACGAAAACAAATGTTTTATTAATTAGTTATTTGAATAGAATATTAAGTTCTAGTTGATTGAGATTCAATTCATAAGAAAGAAAGAAAGAAAAAACATTCGATCATATCAATCAAATTCAAAATATTTATTACTAATAAATCTCTTGATAATTGTTTAGACACCACAAACATGGCAGACCCGTTGGGAAGGTCCGATTGATTCTCTTCAGTATCTTCGTACGGTTGTTTCGAAAGCTAAAGCCATGCAGCAAATGATAAGTTCAATTAAAGATCAAGAAATATTCTCGCAAACAATAAATCTTTCGGATCTCTTTCGACCGGATACATTTCTTAATGCTCTCAGACAGCAAACAGCTCGTCTAACTAAACAACCAATGGATACATTAGTTTTAAATACATCATTTTCCGGCGAAGTTAAACATGGCAAAAATATCTCAGTGAAAATCACTGGTTTGCAATTAGAAGGTTGTGAATTCGATGGCACACGTCTTGTCGAGAGTGCGCCGGATTCACCGAGTGTTACAGCTTTTCCGACATGTTCGATTGCCTGGATACCACAGGTAATTCTTCGTGCTTATAAGTAAATCCTGGATTAGATTGTTGTTATTTTATTCTTAAACTAGGATGTTGCACAGCAAGAAACGCGTGATCTTATTTCATTACCCGTTTATTTCAGTGCTGATCGAGAGAAGATCGTCACACGGCTGAATGTTCCGTGCGGAAGTGAAAAAGACAAATGGTTGCAATGTGGAGCAGCTTTATTTCTTAAAAATTTCTAGAACATTTCTTCTTCTTCTTCTTTCTATACTTGAATAAATACAATGAACTTCAAAATGATTAATGTCAATGATTAGAATATCTCGTGCGATCGAGTTATTTATTTTATTCTCTTTGATTAGAATCGTAGATGAGAAATGGAGTTTAGAGTCTTGTTTTTTAATCGAAATATCCAATCGTGACCTGTCAGGACAATGCTAATCAACTAATCGTTCTCTCATTTTTATCCTACGGACTATATTTCATAGTATCAACGGAAGCTCTTTTGACAAACGCATCGACAAAAGAGAGAGAGAGAAAAATAGATATATTAACTGAGGAACTAATCAAAATACGGAAATGCTCGCGTCTCTCTCTCTCTCCTTCGGTTCTTTTTGTTTCTCTTATTCACTCTCTGGCGTTCTCATTCTCATCGAAAGATATTTGACATTGGGAATAATAATAAAAAAGAAGACGGTCACAAACGATTGACGTCAATTTGTCAAAGTTCTAACCAAATCTTACCGCGACTCATCTCGACACAAATGGACTTCACTTATCATAAATTCTTCTTCATTTTTTTCTTACTTATCGTAAGTCAATATTTCCTATTTATTTCTTCGATTTTTCAGTCAGTTGTTTTCACGATTTTAAAATCAACAGTATTGACTGTTGTTGAGGTTTTTTTTTCCTCTATATTTCCAACAGAAAGAGAACATGAAACTTGTAAAATATTTTTTTTTATTCATAAAACAATGAAACATAATCAAACACTAAAACGCCGGATGTTTTTATCTATTATATGAATTTCCGTTAAAAAGAAAAGAGAACAAAAATAAATATGATATTGTTCCTTCCTGTTTTCTTTTTCTCGTATAGATTGGCAATCAATTTTTGTTTATTTCAACCGAAGATTCTTTGGATTTAAACAAACGTTATCGTCTTGATAAAAAAGATCTTGCAATTACATCAAACGATCAACAAGATTCAAATAATAATGATGATGATGCTCTACTTTTAATCAATAAACGATATCGTTTAGATAAACGTTATCGTTTGGATAAAAAAGATCTTGAAAAACGTTATCGACTCGATAAACGTTACCGATTAGATTGAACAAAAAACTGCGAACAACTAATTTACATGTCAATTGTCAATTTCCAAACAATTTCGTCGAAAGAGAAAACAAAAAATCATATTTTTTTTCAATAAAATCTCTTTTTTTTGTTCCCTTAAGAAAAAAATGCGCTACATGTAAATCATTTTTGACAACAAAAAGAAGCACGTAAATTAAAACGAAAAAACAAAAGAACATAATCTATATATTTTTGTCATTATTCAAACGATATTTTCATCGTTTATCGGTAAATTTTCTTTCGAAACAGATTCGAAGTGAAGAGGAGGTGATCGTTCATTGATTTGAGACGGTAGTAAATTTGCGAGTGTTTCATTTTCATCGTCTTTACTACTGATTTTACACGTTAATAAGATTAAAATTCCGTCAACTATCGATAAACTAAATGCAATCCAGGCTATAATTGTCGAGTAGCCAATTGTGATTCGAATACTCGAAAGAAATTGATCGATAGCAATTTTTGTATCTTGTGAAAGTTTGTAGATTTGTGCTTGTTTATAATGTCGACGTATGGCAATAAGATATTCAACAGATTCGAATTCGAAATTTTGAAATATATTTATTAAATTACACATGAGAAATACAATCGAAATGAACGATGTTAATATCGCAAAACATTTGATTTTTAAACGTTGATGTGCTGTATGAAATAATGGAAATATAATGAAGAATATTGCTGTTAAAATGAGAAATATTAATGCAATTATTCCAAGAACATGACTAACGGTTACATATTGAGGATAATGACAATTGCATGAAAATGATGATGACGAATGATGTGCATATGAAACATCGAATTTTGCACGTAAATAATCGTTATTAATATCGAATTTTTTTTCGCTGGCTGTTACACAAAAACTATAATAGGGTAAACTATGACATTCGTTGAAATGTTCATCACTATACATTGGTAGATAATTTTTTGTACAGATTTTTCTTTGTTGTGATGATATTTTTGTCGTATTATTAATTGAATATTCACATCGATGAAATAAACCGTATGAATGTCGTGTATAACGATGTATCGTATTAAAATAATGAAGAATTTCTGTACGAATTAATGCATCAACATTATCAACATATAATGAATGCGCATTCGGAGAGATTTCTTTCCAATGTGGAGTCCAAAATGCAATTGATTGAAGTACAAATGTAATTAATGTCAGACAAATGCCAATAATAATTCCAACTGTATATTTTGATCGATTATTCAATGATTTCATATCACAGAATCGAACGCGTTTCTTCGTTTTGGCATGAGCATCGTAGGACGGTGTTTGTGAAGTTTTTCTCATCATTATAAATCCAACAAGTCGACAGATCGTACCTTGTTCTTTATCGATTCGTTTTCATCATCAAACTGTGATAAATACTTGAAATAATATTTATTTGTATGCAATATGTACTATTACATGTGCATATTGAAAACAGCAGTAGGACAAGTATAAAGATATATAAATGTTAGTAAGTAAGTGCGGTATTTTTTCTTTGTAGAACGTTAAGCTACCTTGTTCTTTATTCTTCCAATTCACGTTCTGTATGTTTCGTTCGGTCTTTTTTCGATAAAGCCCCAAAAAAAAGAAAGTGAGGAGAAGAATTTTCGTTCTTCGAGTAAAAAAAGAAAGAGAGAAAAAAAAGAAGAAAGATCGACTAAATAAGAACGAATCATATTGTCATCATGAAAAAGAAACAGATTTTGTAATTTAACAACATACGGCGAACGAGAAGAGAGAGAGAGAGAGATCCAGAAATGTATAGTTGACAATGACAACATACAAGGTTGTTTGTTTCAATTTTTACTTTTATTAAGCAGTTAGCAAATATTTTCTTTAGAAAAAAAAAACTGAAAACGTTTTGTTTTTTTTAAATGTCAATAAATGATTATGATATTTCTTAGTATCAGAAGCGTTCTGCATCATTTGAGTCAAATCACAACAGTTGAATGTAAACGAAAATATTCATTTGGTATTTTCTTTCGTTTCTGTGATTTTTTTTGTTTTTCGATGGTGTGTGTTGTGCGTTCTTAAAAGATATGTTTAGTTACATATAAAGAAGTTTATTTGTTGTTTTTGTTTCACTCGATTTCTTTTACCAAGAGATATGCAACGAAATACTATTCCATTGGTACCAAGTTGGGTGTCAGATGTATAAATATTAACGGATGATTTAGTTTTTTTTACATAAATGATTACATCGTTTTTTTTTACTCATTCTAGCAGCCATTAACAAAAGAACAAATTATATCGAATATTAGTTCATTGTTAACTAAAAATTCAACAAAAATCACTGTTTTATCACGTAAAAAAAAACGATTTTTTTTTCTTAAATCGATATTTTCGTTTTTTAGTTAGTACAAATCTATTGTATTCATGGCGTGATGCTTATTATAGTACGAATATTATTCAAATCGATCATGTTATTCAAATATTTACACGTTTAAATCGAGAATTATATTTATTAGATCATCTAATTGATATTCTTGTAAGTTAACTCGAAAAGACGATGATCTCTTAGTTTTTCTTTCAACAAACTCGATTAGATATCCGAATATCATGGATTATATCCATATAATTATGCCATTCTTTGGATGAATACTGATTTAACAACACGAAGTGTTCGTCTTGCGTGGCGTTGTTCGATTGTAAATTGGCTAATTGGTATTCAAGTAGGAGAGAAAGAAAAAAATTTTCTAAACGTTTGTTTTCATTTCGATGAAGTATATCCCTTTAGCGTAAGAATAATATGAAAGTTGAAGTAACTCAACATGCCGTTCGATTAATTGATACTGTTGATACATTACAAGGCCGAAATGAACGATCGTATCAATTACGAGCGATGGCATTTTTTATTCTTGCTGCTAAATTTCATAATCGTACTCGAATTCGTGTAGGTTTAAAAAGCCATGCCGAGCCATATGTGTGTTTGATTTTGATGAATAGATGGAAGAATTCTCTCGTTATTCAGCCAATGCATTCGAACCACGAGAAATCGGCGATTGTATGCGTACAGTCTATCATGAGATTAATTTCGAAATTCAACTACCATTAGCATATGATTTTCTTGAATTATATCTTGAATTAAATTCAACCGATGCTTATTCTTTGAATACACCCAAGGTTGTTGTTTTTTTTTGTGTGGATATACATTAACAATTATTTCGATATTTTCTTCTTGTAAAGATTCGTGCTCTAGGCACATTATTTATTCACATAGCGTGTATTCAATCGTGGTCAAGTTGCTTTAATGCATCGCTTTTAGCCAGTTCAGTTTTGTTACTTTGTCTGAAATATGTTCAAGAGCAATATTCAATACCGTATCTATGTTCATTAGTTTGGTTATATGATTATTCAATAGATCTTGTTCTTGGTTTAGCTGGTTATATAGCTTTAATAGCATCGGATATACCTGAGATGCCAACTGATCGATCGAATCATTATTTTGTAAGATTTAAATAAAAAATATTGATTAGGAAATGAAAAAAAAAACACTAAACATTCTTTCTTTTTTTCTTTGTTCGAAATATAAAAGTATGCACATAAATTGTACAATGATGATATTCGTCATGAAACCGACGATCGATTTCAATTTCATCATGTAAAAAAATTCTGTCGAAATTTTATTCAAACATCAGATATAAATTGTCAAATATCTCGTGGTATGCATCATCTTGTATTTAAACAAATACGTCTATTCGAACAAACATCATCAACGAATTATTTTCATCCATCGAAAAGCAATTGTTCAATACAATTTACTATTCAAGTTGTATTAGCTGCCAAACGTTTTGCTAAACATATTTTTCAACGTCGAAAACTTCTTCAACAATTAACTTCAACAACATTAATCGATTGATGTGAAAGTTTTCTTCTTCTTCTTCATTTTTGTTTTAGTTATTTTCTTTTCTAAAATAAACGCTAAAGATACTGCCGTTTATTCTATCTCTCTCTCTCTCTCTCACTTGTGTAAAAAGAAAGGAGGGAAAACATAATTCATTTTTTATTGCTAACATATAACAAATAACATCGATGATCTTGTGTTGTTATCATTGACAAGAAAAACATAAATAGATATATTCCTTACAGATGGTTTTATCACTCAGAGATACGCACCAGCATATTTCAAGACAGAAAAAACGAATGTACACAACGACGCAAACTCGCATTCTATCAACAACTTGTCATTTCTAATGCAAGACTTGCTTTTTCCTTTTTTTTTTCTTCTGAGAAGTTTGAGTCGAAATTAAACGCGACAGATTAAGATTGATAATCGAAACCAGAATTAAACGAAGGCTTCTCTCGATGAAGATAGAGAGAAAAAGAGAACGAGAAAAGAAAGGAATCAATTAACATAGCAAAATAACAAAGCCTCGAAGTAGATCGTATTGGTAGATAATCATTTAGTATCATTTGTCTTTTTCCTTTTTATGACCGTATGAATCAACATACTATCCTCGATCTAATTATTAGATTCAAATAAACATATGTAAGATCTATATGATTTCTTGACAAAATGTCGAAGAAGTTGCATATACACGAATGGATTCGATCGATAAGGTAAATTCGCTTGATTAGAAAAGTTTCGTCTAGTTTTTGTTTTATTCAACTAGATCTTATTCATTCTCGGTCATTCCTCATCTATCAATGTGTTTAATCTATCTATTCTATTTGCTTCTTGGTGCAAGTTTATTTCAAGAAATTGAATTCAAGGAAAATAATTCTTCATTGAAAGCCTATGTTCAACAAGAACGAGAACGTTTATTAATTAAAATTATTGAAAAACGTCAATTATTTAATTTAGAACAATATACAAAATATGTTTACAAACATATTCGTTTATATGAAGAAGGTCTCAAACAACAATTGGCTCAAGACGAAGATTCTTCTTTAAATTTTTCGAAATCATTTTTCTTTCTCACTAAAACATTGACCACACTCGGTAGGCAAAACAGAACAAAAGAAAAATACATTTTTTTTATTGTAAACAAATAGGTTCAACTGAATATTTTCCTAAAAGTAAATTAGGAAAATGTTTTCTTATGATTTATACGAGTATTGGCATTCCATTGACGTTAATTCTTGTTCGAAATATAAGTTATTCAATTGAATCAATTATTTTCTCGAAATCGTCGTTTTTTTCATCGAAAATTCTTCGATTTATATTTGCCAAAGAATTGAAAATGAATTTTAATATTTTGAAATTAATTTTCATATTTCTAATCTACATTTATCTTGGAAGTTACTTTTCCAATTCGAAACAATTATTCGAAAATTTCTATCGAAATTTTATGACAATTTTTACGATTCAATCAACTCGACATGAGTCAATTATCTATTTCATTTATCTTATTTTCGGTTTTGCTCTTGTTTTCTCATGTATGAAAACGATTCAAAAACATATCGAATCAATTTTAATCAATTGTGGCAAGAATTTACATGAGAATCTCACTGAATTAATTCATCAAATGGGTATACGACAGAGATTTTAATATAAAAAAGAAATTTTATATTCTCAAACTCTTTCAGGTCTTGATAATTTCACTCATGAAGAATCGCTTTCTTCTCGTCCTCAATATTTAATCCGTGCTATTTCCTTAGACCAACCGTCAACTCATCGTCCGATCGGCATTGCCGAACCGTTACGTCGTCTTTCGAATGGTTTTATTCGTGCATTTAAAGGTTCGGATAGTGCCGAAGTACAACACGCTGATAAAAGCGTACAAGTAACAACAATTATTCGACGTTGTGGTCGATGTGCGGAAAATAATCTTCTTATTCGAACTTCGCGACAACATAGTGCAACTTCATTAACATCGTCCCCTGACGATATCTCGACTTATGACGATGATGATATTATGGATACACCGCCGCCAAGTTTCGATCGAATACGTCAAAGACGCGCAACACAAGTCGCTAAAACAATTATTAATCAATTAGCAACTCAACCACGATCATCATCCATCGAAAATCTTCTTCCAATTGTGAATTTTCAGGATACAAGAGAACTTTCAGTCACACCTGATCTACCACGAAAACGAACTAATCAAATTGAATTTTCACAAATATCACAGCAAATATCGTCGTTATTGACGCATAGTGACGATGACAATGATTGTTTATAACAGATGACACTAGTCGACAGACGAGAAAAATATTTGAAATTTCTAATTTTCCTTAAAATAACATTGAATATGCGAGAGAAAAGTTTTTATTTAAATGAAATAAATATTTTTCGATCGATTTTCGTTCGAATTGAACATCAACAAAATGAATCACCAATGAAAAGAAAACCGTGGAATTTCGAAAGGAAATATTTGGACTCTTGAATAAAAAGCAGATGCAACGTATTTACATCAGATAGAGAAAAATCATTTTTCGTTTTCATCGATTGACAAATAATAATAATTGGCTTTCGTGTGTTCTAGATAAAAGTTTGAATAACACAGAGAAAAGAAAATGGTCTTCATGAAGCCTGAGAGTGCTCTTCGACGAGCCGATGGTAAACTGACCGAGATAGATCGAATGATTTGAATTGACTTGTTTGTTTTTTCTTTAGAATTAATCGATGTTGGCAAAAAACAACGTGCTTTGGAAACACTTTTCGAAGTGATTACCTCACGACGACATCGAACATGGACGAAAACACACGAACCATTGATGGAAAAATTCTTGGAACTTTGCGTCGAATTAAAAAAAAGTCAAATGGCTAAAGATGGTCTTCATCAATATAAAACAATTTCACAAACAGTGAGCAAAATTGATTTCGAATCGAAACAATTCGATCTGTTGGAATATTATTAGGTTTCGGTTAAATCACTTGAAGATGTGATTATGTCATTTCTTAAACAAGGTGAAACACGATGTTTACTTGCACGAAAAGAAGCAACCAATGCACTTGTTGACATCGATGATTTAGAAGTTCTACAAACACCAGAAAGGTAGATTCCGATGAAAGATTTGACCTAAATGAGTTTTTTTTTAAATGTAATTCTTAGTCTTTTACTTGGTGCAGTCAGTGGCGAATCGCAACAAGATCGTACTGATCGAGATATTCTCGCGCCATGGTTGAAATTCGTTTGGGAATCATACAAACAATGTTTAGATCTTCTCAAGAATAACAATCGTGTCGAAAAAATCTATCAAGAAGTCGCACAAATGGCGTTTCGTTTCTGTCAACAATACAATCGTCGACCGGAATTTCGTAAACTTTGCGATACAATTCGAACACATTTTACACAATCGAAAAAATACGCTCAGCAAATCTACAGTGTCAACTTGCAATCACCAGAAACGCAAGCTCTTCATCTTGAAACACGTTTAGTTCAACTTGATACGGCTATTGCCATGGAATTATGGCAAGAAGCTTTCAAAGCCATCGAAGATATTCATGAATTTACAACAATTTCAAAGAAAACACCTAAACCACAACAATTAGCATCCTATTACAATAAAGTAGCGTTAGTTTTTTGGAAAGCGGGAAATTATGTTTTTCATGCAACAACAGTTTTAAAACTTTACGTTCTACATAAAGAACAAAAGAAAAATATAACACAAGCTGAATTATGTCGTTTATCGACCAAAGCTTTACTATCGATTCTTTCGATTCCATTGCCAACACCACGTACACAAATCGATGAACACATCGAAACTGAAGATACAATCAATGAAAAACAAAAACGTTTGACAAGTCTACTATCTTTACAACAAATTCCCACGCGTACAAGTCTCATTCGAGATATGATTAAACAAGGTGTTCTTCATTTTGTCTATCCCGAATTAAAGAACATGTACGAATGGTTAGAAGTTGAATTCAATCCATTAAAATTATCATCAAAAATGGAAGAAAGTATTCAATTTGTTGAACAATTAGCTCAACCCGAATATTCTCAATATATGCTATCATTACGTGACGTCACTGTTGTTCGTTTACTTCAACAAATTTCTCAAGTCTATCAAACAATCGAACTCAAACGTTTCATTCAATTGGCACCGTCACTTGACAAACATCGTCTCGAAAAACTCATTGTCAATGCTGCACGTAACCGTGATGTTCAAGTTCGTATTGAACACAAATCACAAGCACTAACATTTGGCACTGATTTAACACTTGCAAATTCGCAAACTAACTTCAACGAACAGATTTCCAAGGATAACACGTTTCAAACAATGCCAAATGAACAAATACGTAGTCAATTGATTTCCATGTCACGTGCACTTTATTCGTCGATGGAAGTCATCAATGACAAGACAAACAAGGAACGTAATGAGAAATTACGTCGTGAAATTGCGTTGACCTACGCTCGAGATGAGCCCATTCAACGAAAGGAAATTTTGAAACGACGTGAACTTATCGAACGATACAAAGAGGAAAAAGAAAAGGAATCAAGAAATCGTGTTCGACTCGAAGAAATCGTCTCACGACGACAACAAGATGAACGTGATAAGGAAGATCGTGATCGTCGTGAAAAAGAACAGAAACGTATGGCTGCTGAAGCGGCACTTGAACGTGAAAAAGAAGAACATCGTTTGAATATGAAAATGGCTATCAATCGTTTGCGTGAATCGGAAATTGGCCGACGTATTATCGAACTTATTGGCGAAGAAGAATTGTATAAATATGATCCTGAATCATTGAATACACTTCATATCGATCATGTTATCAAACATAGTCGTGAACAAAAAGAAAAACTCAAAGTTCAATATAAAAAAGTCGATTTTCTTATTCGTGCTCAACACGAACAAGAAGTTCCATTGATAAAGAAACAAAGTGAAGAGGACACGATCGTTCGTCGAGAGATTCAACAAGCTGAACGTCTTCGTGCTATCGAACGACGTGAACGTTTAATACGTATGGACAATGACAAGAAAGACTTTCTTCAATCGATACGTGGCCAACGTCATGAAGATTTTATCTTACAACTCAAGGAATTCGAACAACAATTGAGTCAAGCTCGTGAACAACGTTTACGACAACTTCGTCAAGAACATATCGAAAAGAAGAGACAAGATTTTCGTAAACAACGAGAATTGGCCAAAGAACGAAAAGAACAAGCGAGAATTCAGAAAGCCGAAGAGAAACGTCAAGCCGAACGACGAGCAGCCGATGACGCTCGACGACAAGCTCTCGATCGACAAGCTCAAATTCAACGTGATCGAGAAGAAGCCATCGCAAGAAAACTCGAAGAAAGTGCACGAGCAACCGCATCGAGTTCAGCGCCGGCGCCACGACCAGCTCCACCGCGAACACAAGACAAAACCGATGCACCAACATGGAAACGAACGATTCGAGACAATGACGATGTCGATTCACGAACGAATACCAAAGATATTCGACGTGACCAACGGCCGCGACCAAGTGATCGACGTGTTGACGAACCATCGTCGAGCAAAGGCGGAGCGTCGAGTGAAGCTTGGAAACCACGACCTCGACCTGAACAAGCATCATCATCGTCGTCGGATAAATGGGGCTCGGAACGAAATTCAGAGAAATCAGACAACTGGCGAACAGTCGAGAAGAAACGTCCGAATAATCCACAACGAAGTGATAACGATCGTCCATCACAACAACGTTCGAATGAATCGTCATCGAGTGGCGCTTGGCGACCTCGACCTCGTATTCCTGAAGAATCACGAGACAACACTCGTAGTGGACCGCCGAATTCCTCAGACAACTGGGGACGTGCCGATGAATCGAGCAATTGGCGTTCACGAGAGAAAAAACGTTTGAACAGGTTTCGAAACTCAACAAAAAAAATTCTTCTCTTCGTTTTGTTTAATCATTGAATTGTCTTTTCGTTTTAGTTGGCGAGCCAATGACAGTGACGATGAAAACGAACGTCCCAGTCACTCGAGCGGAAATCGAGACTAATTAATTCGATGAAAAAATAATCAAACCCAAAGACAAAAAAAAGAAAAGAAAAGGACATTTGTTACTCGTTCTGGTTATCTCTTCTCTTCTTCTTTTTTTTAATTCTTATTGCCTATCACTCCGTGTGTTTGTCTTTTGACACGCGCACCGTTAAACTTTTTTTTGTTAAACCAAAATAGAAGAAAAAAAACACTAAGATTGAAGTTTCAAAAAAAGAAAGGCTTAATTACAAGAATAGAAAAAGACGAATTTGTTTCTTCTTTTGTCGAACAAGGCCATGTAATTGAGATGTTCAAGAACGTTACGCACGAACGAATGATGAGAATGTATAAATACATTAGACAATCGATTGTCTGTCGTTTCAATGGTGTCCGAAGAGAACTATTCGCTCACAGACATAACGATTCTCAATGAAATTCAAGCGTATTCAACAGTTTATGATCAAACTGGAACATTCAATCAATTATTAATCAACAAAACAAAACCAAATTCGATAGACGAAACTACGACAGTTACAGATCAAACACCGTTCAATTGGGATCGATCGACAAATTCGTCGAAACAACAACCGAAATCGAAACATATTCTCATCGAATACGATCGAATCAACGTCAAAATTAAAAAAGACATTCGACAACGAAAGAAAATCAAAAGTATCGACCCCAATGAGTATATTCGACAGTATGGTTCGACTTTATATTCTCCTGAAGCTTTTCGAAAAATATTTAAAGAACTTATTTCCTAAATATTTTCTTTGACATCTCTATTTGGTTAATTGATTTATTTTACAGTCAACAACAACAAAAAAAGACACATAAACTACATATTGACAACTACATCTACATCTACATTGAATAGTCTGAACATCATTCATTTGCTTATCCAGCAAAATCTAAAAAAAAACAAAAAGAGTATCTAGTTCACGAGTATTCAATCTGAAAAAGAAAACAAACCAAAAGGTTGCGGCATGCCCTGACCCCCACCGAATTGACCAGCGAAAAAGTTATAGTTAGGTCCATAGACACGAGCTAAACCATCAAACCGACGGTAAGTACCACGGCCACCATTGTATTGACCAGTAACTTGTTCAATGGAGTTGCTGACAAAGAATATCATCAAAACGAATAAAATGTAATCGAAAATCGTTGACATGTCTTTTTTAATAAACAAATTCGATAAAATAATGCTGTCAGTCTATTCACATTTTATATATATATATATATATATATATATCGACGAACAATCTTTACCACCTCTCCAGGGATCGAACAAGCCCGACGAATATTTCTCTTTCGAAAATATAAACAGATGATGTACGCACAATTTTGACGATCGAATTCGATAGCACAAAAAACTTTTAACCTCGAATTTCTTTATTTTATCTGAATACGATCATCTGGGTTATCCGTCCGTTTCACAGTCGACGTCGGTAAAAACATCTCCTTGTCTCCAGAAATAAAGAATAAGAAAATCAGTTTGTTTGAGAAGATTAACTTCGAGATATTTTATTGAATTTTATTCATTGATACACAGAAAACAGAATGAGGACAGAGAAAGTAAACAACTACATTTGCTACAGAAAGAAAACAGTAGACAGAAATTGAATTGAATTGAATTTGATTGTCTAGAAAATCGAAATTTGACTTTATTCATCAAATAAAGTGGATCTTACCTTTTAAACAAGGGTAGAAATTGAGCGTAAATTCAAGATTGGATTTAACGACCCCATCCCCAACCACGGCCCCATCCCCAGCCGCCCCAACCACGACCCCAACCGCCGCCCCATCCCCATCCACGGCCCCAGCCCCAGCCACCCCAGTAAGCAGATGCTACAAAACAATATTTGCAAATGTGATTTTTAACATCGAAAATGTAAACATACCCTGTTCAATGAAGCTACCAAGGCAGATAAGGACGAGAATTAAGAGAATTTGTTTGAGAATCGACATGTTTTCTTGGTTGGGTTACGAATCACGTTAGTTAATTGAAGTTGGTTATGTCTCTGAACTGGATCGACACAAGCTTTTATACGTGAACACAAACAAAGCACGTATTCTTCTCTGTTTTTCTAGGCGTGAAGTTTTTTTTTTCGTCCGTTTTTTCTCATGGCTATCCATTTTCTCTTTTCTATTCTTTTTGTCAAACAATGGATAACCGATTCGTGTGAAATTTATCTTTTCTATCGATCGCTTTACGCATTCTTCAATATTCTCCAATGAAAAATAGTTTCGTTGTTCGAACAAATGACGTCATGAATTTTATTTATCTCTTTATCTACAGACAACAAACAAAAAACAGCTAAATTCTATAACTACACTAATTGATTAACCAGAAGAAAAACAATTGTTTGATTTAACCAAAATGGATTCCTGGAAAGACAGGAGGTCGTACAGGTCTCCATGGCCAACCAGCTCGGTTGAAACCAGCATTTGGTCTATAAAATCCACGGTATCCAGGAGCAAGACCTAAACAAAATCATGTTCTCGTTTGTGATTCTTGTCAAACGATTTGGAATGTGAACAAACCTTGTTGAAATGATTCAACGAGATAAATCAAAGCCAAGACGACTAAAACGAGATACACTTTTGCGAACATTTTCGCTTTGGAAAAGCAATGCTGTGATTCTTTCTTTTATATACGCACGAAAAACAAAGTGTATGTTAAGACATTAGACGAGTTCAAATTGAACTAACCAATGATAGACAATGAATTTCGATAATTATTCAAATCTATTTGTTTATTTCACCTGAGTCAACACCCTCGAACAAATTTACAGTTGGGAATCGTAGATCGACGATTTGACGTTGTGTATCGAAGATATTCAATAACTAAAAAAAAGAGTTGGGATTGAAACAAAAGAGCCTTATTTCTGTCGAAAAATAAAGAATAAGAAAATCAGTTTGTTTGAGAAGATTAACTTCGAGATATTTTATTGAATTTTATTCATTGATACACAGAAAACAGAATGAGGACAGAGAAAGTAAACAACTACATTTGCTACAGAAAGAAAACAGTAGACAGAAATTGAATTGAATTGAATTTGATTGTCTAGAAAATCAAAATTTGACTTTATTCATCAAGTAACTTGGATCTTACGTTTTAAACAAGGGTAGAGATTGAGCGTAAATTCAAGATTGGATTTAACGGCCCCATCCCCAACCACCACGCCATCCGCGACCCCAGCCGCCACCCCATCCACGGCCCCAGCCACCTCCCCATCCACGGCCCAAGCCTCCTCCCCAACCACGGCCCCAGCCCCATTGAGCAGCAGCTACAAAACAATACTTGAAAATCTGATTTTTAACATCGAAAATGTAAACATACCCTGTTCAATGAAGCTGCCAAGGCAAATAAGAACGAGAATTAAGAGAATTTGTTTGAGAATCGACATGTTTTCTTGGTTGAATTCACAAAAAGGTTGGTTATGTCTGTGGACTGGATAGACACAAGCTTTTATACGTGAACATAAACAAAGAATGTCTTCTTCTCTATTTTTCTAGGCGTGAAATTTTTTTTTTCGTCCGTTTTTTCTCATGACTATCCATTTTCTCTTTTCTATTCTTTTTGTCAAACATTGGATAACCGATTCGTGTGAAATTTATCTTTTCTCTCGATATATTCTTCAATAAATGATGTCATTGTATTTTATTTATATGTTTATCTAAAGACAATGACAGCAAACAGCTAAGTTCTAGAGCTATACTAATTGATTAACCAGAAGAAAAAGTATTGTTTAGTTTTTTAACCAAAAGATAGGAGATTAGATGAGTTGAAATCGAAGAAACCAATGATAGACAATGGATTTCAATAATTATTCAAATCTATTTGTTTATTTCACCTGAGTAAGCAAGAAAAAAAACTTTATCAATAGAAAAATAGATTAAAATGAAAAGCAATCGTTCAATATTTTCTCTTCTTGGGCCGATGAACATCGATCCAATGTAGGAAACCTTGATGTGTCGCTATGAGTATTGCCATTTGATTGCTTAACCAATGATAATCGAGAAATGCCGATGGATGCTCATCGAATGTTTCGACTTGTCTCATCTGAAACAATCGAATAAACGATTCAATTGATCAAAAACCAATAAACTTACAGTTAGAAATCGTAAATCGAATAATTTCAATTTCGAAAGACGTGAATCATAAACCGAAATAAAGTTTTCAGGACAAACGAGGCAAGTTTTTAATTTTTCTATTTGACCAAATCGATCGAGAACTTCATTTCGAATCGGTTCACTAGACAATCAAAACTAGATCGTAGAGAAAAAAGAGCACGACCTTCGCCATCTTACCGACTGATCCGTTTGTCCCAAATTAATAGATGATGTCGATGTCGGCCAATAATCAAATCTTTACTCAACCATGTACAATCAGCGAGATGTTCTTTGCCAGTATTCGATAGATTTTGATCGACGATTTGACGTTGAGTATCGAAGATGTTCAAATGATTTTGATGAGCGAGTAATAACTGAAAAAAGACAAAGTTCGTATTGAAACAAAAACAATTTGACGTTTGGTTTTATTACGAAATGAGATTCGAGAGGATTCCATTTTAATTGATGAAGATTTCCGTAGTAAAATGTTTTTTCCAAGGCGAGATGATACGATGATGTATCGAAGATTTTCACTGTTCCATTTAAATAACTAACTGCGAGCGACGAATCATTGGAATCGATCGACGAAGGAGTTAAATCAGTTGTTTTATCTAAAAACTGAATCATAAAACGGAAAAATTCAACGAAAAATTTGATTCGAATTCGAATTTACATTGATTCGGTTTCCATTGTTGTAGATTAATGTTGTTTGTTCGTTAGGTAAAGTCGTGAGTCCAACACTGAATAAAAGATAATCAATCGATGAGAAACAAAAAGTAGATAAAAAAAAACGTACGAAATCTGTTTCTTCGATGGTCGACATACGGTATTCGATAGCCAACATAAATGATTGATTTGCAAATCAGATTGATGAGTTTCAATGATTTGACATTGAATTTCATCATTGACAAATTCGATTTCTCCAAATGCAAATCCATTCGAACAATTCAAACAAACTAAATTCGGTGCTAAGGGAAGATTCGAAAGAAAAAATCGTCGATATATCCAATTCGTCCTTCTCACTGTTACATCATCAAAATCCATAACTAACTAACCAACACAAAATATGTTTCGAACAATCGGATTGGTATATGAAGATATTTATATCGAAAGGGACATCTATCGAGCGTAGATGAATTGAGAAATATTTATTTTATTAAGAATTACTAACAAGAAACAAGATTTTCGAGATGAGTATTTGTGTCTGTATAAACACGTTCTTTGGTTTGATTTGCATCGATGATGAGAATCGATGGTAGACAAGTTGTTTGAGTTCGTTTAACGAGCCATTCTTCGTGACATTCGTGTAGAGCTTCGAGATAATTCAAATCGATTTTCGTTTCTTCGCTTCGATCACGTGTTTGAATACGTTCGAGACAAGTTTGTGGCGATGCTCGAAGGTAAACTAATCGAATGAATAGGAAATCAAAAACAAAATCGAAAAGTCGAATTGATTACTGATTAAATCAAGTTGACAGGAATCTTGCGAACTGAGCATTTCAAACCAATCGTTGAGAATTTCATATTCAACATCTTGTATAATTTTACTACACGAAAGAAAAAAGAAATAATCGAGAGAGAAAAAAAATGAAAGTTCATTTACTTTCGATAGAAATTCTCAACGAAACAATAACGTGCACTGTAGATCGATCGTTCCATGACTTTAATAGGCGATTTCGTTGTTTCATTATGCAATTTTGCTAATGTCATTTGAGCATTAGCTTGAAAAGCAAAGCCCCAACGTTTTGAATCGTCATACAACATAGCCTAGAGAGAAAGAAAAGGCAAATTTGTGCTCATAGTGTCTCGAAAGTAGTAATTCATGTATATTTACAAGAAGATTATGACCTTTGTAATTCTTCCAACTTTCTACCGGTTCGACAACGATCTAGTGAAGAAAATGAGGAGTTCAATTCGAATCATTCGACACAATGATTTTTACATCGCACAATGGAGATTGAGCTAGATGAGCAAGTACCGTGCTTTTTCTATTGAAAAATCATTGTTAAACATTTGATTCCTTCGGTAAAATGATGCTTACCCCGAACCAATATTTCCTTCAACAGCAATCTAAACACTCGATTTAAAAGAATCTCTTACCGCAAAAGCAAACACATTATTCTACCGTAAATTTCTGCTTTGTTGTTGACATTCTTTAGCCTATCTAAAAATGAGGAACAATCGAATAACTGCGGTTTTATGCGTATGTACGTATATCAATGCCTGGTTCTCTTCGTTTATCTTTCTCACATTCTTCGCATAGATATGTACAAAACGAATTATGTCATGTCTCATTCGTCACGTAGATTAAGTTTATCAGCAGATCATATTTGATAGAGAAAAATCGTTTGAGTTATTTTTATTTGAAATTAAAGATTCATTAATTATAATACACATATCAGTAACAATGAAATTCAGTTTAACGACCACTGATGAAGATCGGTCGACGAGGAACGACGACAGCCGATGAAACAGGTGCTACAAAAATAGGTCGTCGACGAAAGAATTGAGCATCAGCTAAACAGAAATGATGCATCAAATGAAAAACAAGACAAATCTATACGTACATGGTTGAAAGAAACCTAATGTGCAAAAGATAGCCAAAGTAACTAAAATATATTTGATAATTGCGGCCATTTTTGACGAATTAGCTATTGATAAGGACAACTGATATGTAAGTACGATTATCGATTTATTCGTTTTGACTTAAATACGAAAGTCGAACAAAGAATATAATCGATCGATCGAGGTCAAATATCAGTTAGTCGATTAATCGCTCGTCCGTTTCATAGTAAAATAGCCTGGTTTTCACAACAATGCAGTGCATTTCTTTTGTTAACTAACAAATAAACAATAACAGATTTTCTTTTTTTATTATCCGATGCTTTTTCTATTATATTAAATTCTTGAATAAATATTCGAGCGCTGTGAAACTTAGAGAGAGAGAGAGAGAAAATTCGTAGGAAAAACAAAACATCTTTGTTATTAAAGTGGTTATCTTTATTTTATTAGAGACAAATTAATTGACAAGATTCACACAAAAAAATTGAGAGAAATTAATAAGAAGCAAATTGACTGGTTTGATTTCATTTTGTAAACATTCAAAACCTAAAAATAAATATTCGACTTTCGAACGAATTATTCAACACACAATTTTACCAAGATAATTAACGAAAAAATCGACGGCCATAGTCGCCACGGAAACCACGACCGTAGCCACCGCCGTAGCCACCACGATAGAAACCACCACCGTAGCCACCTCGATGGAAACCGCCATCGTAATAGCCACCTCGACGAAAGCCATATTGTGCGATAGCTAAAAAATAAATAAGAGATTCATAATGATGACAATCTCATCATTACCTGGTTCAAAGAAACCACATGTGCATAAGACAACTAATGCAAAAAGAATGTATTTAATAAATGTAGCCATTTTATTTTTCGATTTGATGAAGAAGCAGCGACGGTATCTGATGATATGTATATGATTTGTCCTCGAACAGCATCTTAGTTTATATACCCTTGTCAAACAAAGGATGAATTCGTCCAGGTTATCCAATGTGAACCTGTGTTTTTTTCAGTCGGCCGTTGTGTTCACATGATGTACGTGCAACGAAATAATTACTTCGCAATATGTTTCTTTCAAATTTCAAAGTCTAATCACATCGTCGTTTGTTAACGAAAAAAGAAAATCAATCAAGCATTTCATTTTATTAGTTATGAAAAACGAAATAAAAAAAAACAACCGTAAATAATTTTGATATCTATCTCGAAATTCGAAATTCGACGAGCGACCTCTGATCTTATTTATTTAGTTCTATCATATTGGTTCTTTCGTTTATTCAACCATTCTCTTTAATTAAATGTTAACTCACTCTAATCATTTCATGATAGAAAATACTTTCATGCATGTTAATTACACGAGTTCGATTGAGCCTATTATCCGCTTCTCACCTTTCAACAGCGATTGAGTAAAAGTAAACCATTTCTCTGTTCAATATGAAGATTAAATCTGTTGGATTAATGAATTTATATTCAACAAGGAAAGAAACATATGCGTATCTCTCTTGTGAATTGATTGTAAATCATATTTCTCCATTGGGAGAATTTTCTAAAAAACACTATACAAATATATATTTTGTTGTAGTTTTTATCAAGAGCAACATGTTCGGCCAATCATTTCTGGATTCCATTTTTATTTCTTTTCTCCGTAACATTTACCTAAACCTTATTTAATACGATCGAATCTATTCGTAAATTACTTTTAAAGAACACAAAAAAAAACACACACAACACGAAACGAGGAAGAGAGAGAAAAAAAAAGCGTTTCGTTTTTTTATATACGTATGAGTGTGTGTATATATTCGAAAAAGAAAATGATACTCAATCATCAGTTATTATGATTAACGGAACGAAGGTTTGTTCATTATGAATATTTGAAAACGAAAAACGAAACATGGGCAAAAAAGAACCACAAAATCGTTTCAAACAAAAATTCTTTCGTTTCAGTACGAAAAACGAAGGTAGAAACCACAGATATTTCTCACCCTCAAACATTTTGCTCCTCGTTTTTCTATCTCTAGGCAGTATGTTGAAAATCTTTGGCGATGAATTAAATCCGTCGATATCATGTCAAACATTGTTATTGTCAAATAAAGACACTGCCGAATGGATTGTCAAACAAATGCTTTTCGGATACGGACTTAAACATGAAAATCCACAGAACTACTGTCTCATTCAAGTAGAATCGAACGGTTTTGTTTTGATATTTGAATAGAAACTTTTTCGAAGATCACAATTCCGATTGACGATCGACGACCGATCGAACAAATTGTTCTTCGCGAGACTGATTGTCCGTTGAATATCTATTTAAATCGTTCTTTGCAAGGCAAGAGAAATTTCGAATTGAAATCGAAATAAACAACAACAAAAAAAAACTTTGCTCTTTTTTAAGATTCAATCGTTTTCAAAATTGTCAAACATCCACTTGAACAATTTCGACATCGTTGTCCGATGTTTATCGAAGTTGACACAAGTAAAAAAAAACTCAATCAATTGAATTTGAAATGAAATAATATTCGAACGAATATCTAGACGGACAGCATCTTCTCGTTCCTCGTCTCTTTCAAATTTATTCACATCGAATCGATGTCGGTTGTAGAACAAAAACAGAAATTCCAAGGCAATATTTCTATGTAAATATTGACAAAAAAATAGAAAAAAAAAAGAGAACTTTCTCTCTCGTTCGCTCGCTCTTTCTCTCTGTATTATGTAGATTAACGACATTGGCATCGAAGAAAATCATTGTTTAATAACATACGAAAACGGTTGTACACGTTTGATACCAAAGAACGGTCAAAATTGGTTGAATGGAAAGTTAATTTCGAAAGAATTCATTCTTCAACATGGAATGATCATTTGTTTTGGTCAACAGTCAAATTTTCGTTTTTATGATGAACAAAGCAAACATGCAATTCGAAATACAAATCAATTGACAATGTATTCTTCGCTACCGATTCTACCATCGAAAACCACAACAACAATCGAACGGAAATCGCCGTCGATCAAAAAAGTCAATGTTCTTCCAGCATTATTAGAAGTTCGTCCCGAAAGTAAATCATGAGTTATTTCATTGAATCGAGTCTTTTTTTCTTTTGTTTTTCTAGTGGAAAAACGTTTTCTCCAATCGGTTTTCTACGATTATCCATTACAAAACATTCATTTTCGTTTGATACCTGTTTATACCATTTATCTAACGATTCGTCAACGTTTATCTCCGTACGATCGATCTCAATTGTCATTACATGAAAAACAAACAAGTGTCCTTTCATTTCTTTCATTAATCAAAATCTTTTTCAAGAATAAAATTCAAGTAGAACAAAACAAACGAATCTCAATCATTGATTTCGTTTTTTTTGTTTTGATTAGGAATGTCAAAATCATGCTGCTTATCTCGCCTATTGGTTAGCTAATCTTTCGGAATTAATTTTCTTTCTTCAACAAGATCGAGATCTAACACAATTATCCTATAACTTTCAACTCAATTTCATTCGATATCTTCAACAAATCTTCATTAATCTAATAAGAATCTTTGCCAATGAACTCATTCCCTATTTATTCACATTCACAACACTTGAACGAACGACAATGAATGTCGATCAACGAACGTCAACGGAACTACGTTGGATATTCGATTCGAAGAAATCATCGTCGACAGTTCGTTTGAATTTCAATGATATTCTCGAGATTTTTGCATCGATCATTGATCTCTTACGTAAATGTCGTGTCAACGCCGGTTTAACAATTGAAATATTCTCTCAATTATTTCATTATATCAATGCATATTTATTCAATTTCTTACTCGAACAGCCTGAATTCAAATCAGCTGAATTCGTTGTTCAACGTTTGACATTCATTGAACAATGGGCATTTAATGAAGGTTTAGAACGGCCTTATCAATGTCATCTATTGAAATTAAATCAATTATGCGAGATCCTACGAAATAATAAAAACAATTTGCATGATATCGAACGAATTATTTCGATGAATTCATTTCAATTGAATTCGAAACAAGTTCAACAGCTATTGAAATTCTACCGGCGTCGATCAAATGAGCCGCCGATTAGCCCAGAATTTCGAGACAAGTAATAATCGATTTTATTCGAACAAAATGAGATAATTTCGTTGTTAAAGTCTCCTAGCCATGGCCTACGAAGATGTCGATAAGAATCTTCTTCGGCAAGGTTTTCCAGTGAATTTATTCGAAGACAAATATCTCAATATTCCTTTCTATTTACCCGAGAATGGATTTTCTTGTGAAACAGTTTGTGGTGTACCTCGGCAATTGCAAGATTTCATTCTTTCTATGAAACAATCGGGTCTCTGCCGGTTGTTTACAAATGCATACAGTCTTGGTTATTGGACGCAATTTTTGCAATTAGAAAATGTAAGAATTCATGTTGAAATGAATGAAAACGCGAGGGAGAGAATTGAGAATTTAGAATGACTCGAGTAATGAACAAGTTGAAACAATTTTTGTGAATAAAACATCGAATTCATTCGGTTTGATTATTGTTTGTATAAAAGTAATTGAATCAATCCTTCGATGAGAAAGTCAATACACATTATTATGTCAACTTTAGAATCAATTTCAACAATCTCAAGGTATTTTTATCAAAGATATTCTGCCGACAAGTGCAGCCTATAACCAAGGACATTTACAAATCGGTGATCGAATTCTCAGTGCCAATCGAATTAATCTCAAAACTGCAACAGAACATGAGTATGTCTTCTCAAAAGAAAAAAAAACAACAAACTCATCACGATTTTCTTCTTTTCGATTAAAAAGAGCAGTCGAAGCTCTCAAACAGTCAGGTCCATCCGTGACTCTTCGAGTGATGAAAAATGCAGCTGATCAATACGGATTTTCTGAACTATTTCGAAAGCCAATTCAGAGAACGGTTTCATTTTCACCGATAAATTATCGAAAAACTGAAGTAAAACAAAAATTGATTACTGTTTGAAATTGTTGTACTTTGATTCAGCTTTCGCCTCGAACCGAAGAAGAATATAAAGAAAAACTAAAACGTCGATTAGAACAATTCGAATACGAACGAGCCATGGAACAAGAATACAATCGGCAAATGTCGATGAGACGTCAATCAGAAAGAGAAAATCATTTACGTCAAGAACGAGTTCGTTGTTCGAACGCAAGATTTTTGAATTGATGTTTTCGTTTTTTTTTCTTGTCAAGGAACGTGAACTTCGTGCCGATCAGGACATTGAACAGTATCGTCGACAACGTCTGTCTCTGCAAGATCGTTTAAATGACGCCGAAAGAGAACAAAATCGTTTACTCAAACATATCTGTCCGCCGAATAAAACATTTTCTCGTGATCAATCGAAATAAAATTGTTTTTATGTGTGCGTGTTTTTATCTTATTTGAAAATAAAAACCAAAATCTCATCGTTGCTATTGTTTTCTCTCCCTCCCTCGCTCTCTCTCTCTCGTTTGTTTGGTCATTAAGAAAAAATGGCAATGAGTGTTGATTGTGATCATCATCGGCTTGTTTGGATCGATTTGGAAATGAGTGGACTCGATCTTCATCGACACACAATTGTCGAAATTGCCGTTGCATTGACGGATTTTCAATTGAAAAATTATATCGAAGGTAATTGAGAAAACTCTTAATTACGAAATCAATTGACGTTTGTTTGTTTGTTAATAATCAGGTCCAGATATTGTTATTCATCATGAAGACGATGTTCTCAATCAAATGAATGACTGGTCAAGACAACAACATACAAAATCCGGTCTAATCGAATTAATTCGTCAAAGTCAAATTTCGTTAAACGAAGCTGAACAACGAGTCATTCAATTTATTAAACAATACTGCCCAATTGGCACAGGAATCCTCGCTGGAACATCGGTTTTTGTCGATCGATGGTCAAGCACGACAGCAACAAAATCTAATTTCTTCAATTTTCTGTTTCTTCTAGGTTCATCGAAAGATATATGCCCAATCTAAATGCTATTCTTCATTCCAGCATTGTCGATTGTACGAAAAAAAATATCTCAGAGGAAATAACACTATCTGATTGTCTATTTCAAGGTAGCACCTTAAAAGAATTAACATTACGTTGGCAACCAATTCGTCATACGAAACGACCGCATAAAGAAATGGCTCATCGAGCCCGAGACGACATTCAAGAATCGATTAATGAATTAAATCACTATCGACAGCAGTAAATCAACGCCTCATCATCTTCGATTTCGACGTTCTTTTTTTCTCGTTTTAGCACATTCTTTTTCGGTTGTCAATCGATTCGTTATCCGCCCTACGTTCCCTATCCGAACCTATCCAATCCTCGAACACATCTCGTTTGGCTTAAAACCGATTCCGATGAGCTCAATTCCATCTACGTGATCATCACCGATGGCAATCTCAATATTCTCAATGAAATCTACTGGCAAAAACAATCGACTCTCGACGATCGTTCATTGTTAGTCGGCTTTCTTCAACGAAATATTCTTGTTAATCGTAGTTCGCCTCTTTGTGGTCAATGTGTACATATTGATCGAGCACGAATAGAAAAACATTTGCCAGCATTTATTGCCTGTTGTCATTACCGAAATATTGATGTCGATGTTTTAAATGTTCTTTGCCGACGATGGACAAGAAAAGTTTACGAAAATCGACCGTAGGACAAATGCAAAAAAAAAACTTGTGATTCATGAAAATTTCTTTTTATTGCGTAGAATTCTCTCTAATCCGGATAATGATCTACGAGTTGATTTAAAAGGTTCAATCGATCTATTGCAATACTATCGAACCAATGTGTTTAAAACTGATCTTTATCATTCATAACGGCGATGACGAAGAAGAAGAGAGAGAAAAAAAAAGAATCAAGTATTTGATAAGATTATTGATTTAACTGTTCTTATTCTATCATATAAAATAAAAAGAGGAAAAAAGAAGGACGATAACCTGTTCTGTTATGATGAAAAAAAGTAAATATAATTCATTGCCAAGACAAATAATCAGTTATTATGTTTGATTAACTAAGCAAATGCGCGCTATTCAAAGCGACTCGAAAATATGATTCGTTATTTTTCATTGGGAATTGTTTCGTTTTTGATTTCGAAATTTCTGTTTCTTAAATATCTTCAAAAATATTTGACAAATCTACAAATCTACATAATTATTCTCAGTTTATTAACACTAATTCATCTCCTATGTCAATTTCAATTCTTCTCAATCAATTTCAATACTATTCTACTCATTTTCGATAGTCTCTTAACGGGTATTTTCGTGTCATTACTCATGTTTATTTACACATCGAAATCATGTATTTTTCATATTCTCTTCATTTGCATATTGATTTCAATCAGCAATCTATTTCATATATCTCAATTAAAACATCGGTTTTTCTTCGACAAATTTATTCAAAATCTTCTTTTAATTCTTATTAATATCTTTCATATGATCTATAGTTATTTAAATGGTTTGCAAACGTATATGCATCGTTTATTAGCTCTAACAGGCATGTGTTTATCATTCTATCTCATTATATTTGTAAGAATACGAATTGATTTCGAATATTTATCATTATCAATCAATGATCGACATTTTCTACAATCAATTCGAACGTTTTTTCTCTATTCAGTTGTCATTTGTGTTCGTAATCGAACGTCGTATTGGTAGAACGAAAAGTTTTTCTTTTTTTCTTCTTCTTCTTCTTCTTTCTTCGTTTTTTTTTTATCGAAGAAACGAGAGTCTGATGTTGTTTTTTCAACCAACAACATCTAATATATCGCAGCACTGTTTTACTAAAGCGAAGGCGTGCAAGAAAAAGTAAATTTATTATTTCATGTTGCTGTTTTTTTTACAAGATTAATAATCGTCGACAAGAGAGAGAGAGAGGGAGAAAGAAGCAAAGTATGGGAGTCATTTTTTAGATTTCGATGTGTCATGGCTTTACATAAATTAATCAAACCGAAAACATTTCATTTGGATTATTGCGGTTGTTTACCAGCGAAATCTCTGTTAAATGATCAAATCATTCGAGATGCTATCGAACAAATTCGACAAACAAAATCCAAACGTGATTTTGTGAAAACAACAATTCACGTATCGAAAGATGGATTGAAAATCACTTATCATCATGAGCAGAAATACTCGACCATCGTTCCATCAACAATGATTGCTCAATCAACTATTGGCAAAATACCTTTGCATAACACGGTTGGTGTTGTCTATATTTCTCCATCGACAAGTCAACATTATCCCGCATTTGTTCATGTTTATCGTTGTGATTCATCGCACAATGCACAAAAATTTCTCTCCCGTCTTCGATCGTTTTTGTTAATCGAAAGTCATCGTTTGAATCTCGTTCAACTCGAGGAAAAACTATTCGAATCATTTTCTCCAACAAAAAAACAACAAATCGAACCGAAAGTCCATCCGATTAAGTCAATTACCGATGAATTACAAAATAAAATCAATTCACATGAACCGATTCTCTTTCCGCCGAAAGATTACGATACAATACATGCGAAACATGGCAATGTTCAACGAGCACAAGCATGGAGAAGTACTGAGGTAGTTTGTGATGTTCTAGTCCAAGGTCGACGAGATTTGACTACTTTCTATGAGCAATTAACAACTCATTAGAGGTTCTTTTGAATATATACGAAAGTAAGAGACGCATCGAAAAGAAATCCTTGTCGGTGTCAGAATGTATAAAGAAGGAAAGAAAAGAAACAAGATGTAAATTTAGGTAGCGATTACCTCAGTTGTCTTTGCATAAGCATGAGCTCGTACGTAAAACATTGTTGTCTGATGATTATTGTTATCTGTTACTGTTGAACAAATACACGTATCGTCTCTCTCTTTCTCTTCGATTTCGATCACATCTTGCATTGATCGAAAGATTAGCATAGACTTTATTCTTCTGCATGTCTGACGACAACACAAAAAGAAATCATTCGTTCAACTATGGGTCGTTTTAAACATGCGATGCGAATATCAGACAGTTTTAAAAGCGTATTATCAGCTTCAGTACGTTCGAGTTGGGGAAAGTGTTTTGGATCCAAGGTGAAGATAAAAAACATCGCATTTCCTTGATTTTCTTTTACTTCTTCTTTAGCCGGCTATCGTTGGATACTCACCAACAGATCCTGAGAATAATCGAATACGACGAGTTATTCAAGTTGATGAACAAAAACCTATGCATAACAAAGAAAATATCAACAATGATCCACGAGCACAATTATCTAATCGACAAGGAGGTGATCCAACTGTTGATCCGGTACGCGCATTGATACGAAGAGATCTTTTTTTTCATTTTTTCCGTTCGATTTAGGTGGAAACAGTTAGTTTAGCATTTGACTTTCTCAAAGAAGAAACAGGTTCGATGTTTACCGAGAATGAAGGTAACATTGAACATGTTTCTAGTCAACACACAAATAAACAACCGATCTATCGATTTCGACCACCACAAATCAGTGCCATAACCAAGTATATACATACACACATTTTAACCAAATTCCTTTCATTCAGAAATCGTTTTTTCATTCAGAAAAATATTCTCTCGAAATAACAATTACGACTTGACACCCAACAGATTACCCGAATCAAATTCATCATCACATAATGATTTGGATACGACTCAATACAAACAAAATCCTACTCGTTTTTATCCACCATATCATCATAGAATTCAACAAGGACAACGGACACATTCGGAAACACATTTATATCATGAACAAGAACCTGTTATGCATTTCAGTCCACATTACGGTAGTCGTCTTGTCAATGGCAGTCGTGCACCTATCAGTACAAATCCACTATGGACACGACCTTCGCCTACTAGTGCAGGTTCACAACCGAATTTATTCTCACCAAGTCTTGCAGATTCATCACCGTTTTATTATCAATTCAATCCACGGACAAATCATACGCAACCGAATCTGTACGGAAGTTATCCCGACGATAAATCGGATCAAGTTGTTAAACAACAAAAACAATCAAATAAAAGACAAATGACAAAATCTCAGTATCTTGATACAAATGAGTTTATTCTACGCGCTTCCAACGGTCAACCATTACGAAATCATCATCAACTAAATAGAAACATTTCAAGAGATTATAGACCACGTTCTGTGCATGTGAATGGTACTTCTCTCGATGTATACTATTGATTTTTTTTCTTTTTTTATATAAAAATTTATATACGATTAATGTATTCTATTAACATTCCATTGCTATGTCATATTTCAATTGGCATAAAGAAAAGGTTGATCAGTATCAACCGAAAAATAAACCTATTAATCGAACATTATATGAAAGAAAATATCGAAGAAAAATCGAATTAATTCAGGCCACTGACATTACCTACACTCGCTGTTTTCTTGTCAATAGCGAGGTAGGAAATACAGTGAAACGAACATTCGAATTGTTGTTGATTGTAACATGTCTATGAAGATTCAGTTGCCGTTTCGACTACTGTCCAGATAGACATCGCTCAATCATTTATCCGAGCGAGGTATAACTGAACAGTTGTCTAATTGACATTTTTTTTGTTGTCGTTAATATCTATCGAAATGAATAAACGATGGCGTCAGTCACTGTTTGCTGTACTCCGCTCATTTCATTTAACCTAGCGTGGCACAAGCAGAACAGTAATTAACACACACACGCACATACGAATAAAAATACAAAGTTTAATTTTAAAAAAAGAAAGAAATTACTCGGTTCCAACGCGCAATATCACCGTCCCTGCATCTCCCTAGTTTTCGCAAATACCCAAGGGAGGCACATCGAACAGTGAAAATGCACTGGAAAAATAAACAGATTGAAATGAGTTCTTTTTTTGTAAATGATGACAAACGATTTTCAAACAGTTTTCACCGGTGGTCAGGCACGCCGAGTCATGTTTCGAAGCGTTCCTGATTACCGGTGATCGCGTCCGAAAAAGTTTTTTCTTCTTTTTGTTTTTCTTACCATGCGAATTTGTTTTGTAGACATATTGAAATGAATGCACGATCGTTTCGTCTTTTTATAGATATCGTCACAGACGGACGAATATAATAAGAGTAAAAGAAAAAGAAAATGGAATAGATGTTATAAAATTCGTCCGTCCGTCTGTCGTTCGAGAGAACACAATGAATAGACATTAATGTCCCTGGATTAAACATATCCGACGGTCGACTATACGTATATACGATTCGTGAATGCTTTCTCAGTACATGTTTAAACAAAGAATCTATTTTCATTATTTTATCGAGAAAGAGAATCGAACTAAATAATGTGTTTTATTTCATTTCGTACGTGATTGAAAGATATTTTAAAAAAACAAACGAATATGAAACATAATGTTTTATCACAAGAGTTTCACCTTGAAAGTTAAGATATCATGCAAATATACATTTGAAAGAAATTTGAAGAACGTGATTAGAATACGCAAAACAATTAATTCATAAATGTTCGAAAGACAAAAACGAAAATTTCATACAATCGACTGTTCATCGTTCACAAATGCTTGATTATCTTCATCATTGGATGTATCTGTTGCATAATTCGTTGCATGTGTTGAGCCATTGAAACTTCCGTATTGTCGTGAGTCGGTTGTTGTTCGTGTTGGTATTGATGATAGAAAATCATCTTTTTCTTCATCGGATGAATCGAGAATTGGTGGCATAGTTGTCAATAGAGGCTGTGTCGTTCGTTGTTCGGAACGAATACTTGTCGAATCGTCTTCAACAGCTGTTATCAATGGTGTTCGTTCGGTTGGTGGTTGATGATGATGATGATGATGATGATTTTCATCTTCGGAATTGTCAAGATTTGGAAAAACATAACGTTTACAACACGGACATTGCCGTCGATTGTTAATCAACCATGGATCAATACATTTCATGTGATAGGCTAGACAAACGAAATTTGATCTTTCACATTTGAAATAAAAAAAACACAATACTGACCATGTTGACATGGTAGAATACGTAGTTTAGCTCCTTCTTCGTAATCATCCAAACAAATAGCACAAGTTTCCCACGGGTCAGTTTTAGCGTATTTTTTCACTTGCAATTGTTTCAATGCTGATCGAGGAAGACGATGACGACGAGTTCGTCGTCGTTCCATACAACATCGAAATAGCTAAAAATGAAAATGTTTGAAATTCATCAACAAAAAAAAAGCAAAATAGAAACCAACCACAAAACCAAGTAAACAAAGAAATGATGTTGTAACTATTGCAATAAACGGAATAACATAACGAGGCCAATCGACAAAGTATGAAGATGGAACAATTTTGATAGAATATCTATTCGAGAGAAATCAATGAATGATTAGATGAATATCCAAGTTTACTTCGGTGTATCTTTCGTTGATGAGAATGATGAATTGAATAGATAGTTATTTATGAATTTTAAACCATCGGAATAGGTGACAAATGTTGCTGGTATTGTTGTAGCTTAATGAGATAAAAGAACGAATAACAAATAGAATTGTTCAATCGACTATTTTTCTTACGAGTATCGGACAATTCCATTGACAAAAGTTCGTCTTCATAATTATAAATAATAACTGCACTAAAATTTGCGTTATAAGCATTGATAATCTAAATCAAAATCGATTGTTTCAAATTGTTCGATTTGTCAACGAATGATTTTACTTTCGTTGTAAAATGACATGATGGTTCTTGCACAGTCGATCGACGAATTAGAGCAATCCATGCATATCCAGGATAGACTATCGAAGGAGCATGAGCTATCGGTTGACAGGCATCTGTCGGATTGGCTCGAACTAGGTAGCCCTAAATCATTAAAAGTCAAAGTCAAAGAAAAAAAAAGCCAAGAAAAATCTGTACTTTAAGTCCTTTCGAAGGAAATGGTTGTCCATCTGTTGGATCTTCGTCTTCAATAGTTACGAGAACTTTACTCGAGTTATTACCATACTAAATCATCAATTGAATTCTGTCAAGTATCGCGAAAGTTCAATGGATTTTTACCACATAGATTTCTGCACGAGTGATTTGAATGATTGAGAGAACGATTATCAATAATCGGCGGGTCATTAGGCACGGAAAAGAAGAAGAAAAAATTATATCTTTAAAAGAAATGAAAGACTTTTTTTATCATCATCATCATGAGTAGCTGATAGATAGAAGGCCGTTTTTTCGTGTTGGTCAACCGAACGACTCAAATATGAATTCGTGATGATAGAGGTCAGTAGTTTATCGTTTGAAAAAACACGACGCAACAGTTTTTTTTTATTAGAAAAAAGCCTTTTATTTTAATTATCCCATTAATAAACGAATATTTTCGCATTCGTAAAAAAAACGACAGAGTTTTGTGTCGCTAGTAGTAGACAACATTAGGCAGATGTCAAATCATTTTTATTTTATTATTCCCACTGTCACATGCGTCGTCGTTCTGTTGTCTTTCGAAACCAGTAAACAAATCTGAACAAGAATAGAACTATTTCTTCTTCTCAACATTCAACAGTATACACACATTCGTTCTCTCTCTCTCTCTTGAGTTTATTTCGTTCTTGCATTGACGGCGTCATATGATTTGATATATATTTTGTTATTATCTCGTGACCACATGACGCACATGATCTAAATGAAACAAACTATATAAAACCAAATGGCGTCAATTCCATTTTGATTTCATTTTTCAGAATGTCTACAGTTAAACCGTCGACAGCTTTCTTTCGAAAACTATCAAGTGTTATCAAACGAAATGGTCCGAAATTGGTGCCGTTTTTTAAAACAGTCGCTATTTTCTTCATTCTTTTCCCGAAATCGAAATACAAAACAGCTGATCTATTTTATTTGACTTTCAAATGTTTGCCAATATGTTCATTAATTCTTTTCATTATTCTACACGGTATTAATCTACGTGGTTTCGAATATTCATATGCACGACGTATTCTCACTGGTCTCGCGTTTTCTCTGCTCGGTGATGCTCTACTTGTCTATGATCATGCATATTTCATTCACGGTGTTATTGCTTTCGGCATTTCGCATATTTTATATGCAACTGCGTACGGAATGCGACCATTGAGAGTATTTATGCTTCCGTTTATGGTTCTACCGGTGATTGTGATCTATTTGATGTTGTCAGGCGTACTTTACAAGCCATTGTCTTATATTGTAAGTTGAGAATTGACTCAAAAGACGAATTAGTATAGTTTATATAAATCGATGTTGTAGATCAGTGGATATATTGCTTTGACAGCGTTTATGATTTGGCGAGCAATGGCGAGAATTAAAATCGATAATAATGAATGGACATGGACGAGACTCTATAGTTTTCTCGGTAAATTTGTAGAACTTGAGGAAAAAAAAAGATTTCATTTTGATTTTTCTCTTCAGGTGGAATACTTTTTGCAACCAGTGATGCTCTTTTAGCGCTCGATCGTTTCGTTACGCCATTGACACATTCTCAGATTCTTGTTATGGCAACATACTATGGTGCACAATTGCTAATTGCTCTGTCCGTTGTCGATTCACATGAAGATACAGAAATGAACGATTGTGTTATACAAGAAACTGATATTATTAAATTTCTTCAAGAAAATGGCAAATATCTTTCGCAAGTTCATCGCGATGATTTATTTGCGTTGTTAGCCGCAAAGCGAATGTCGATTCAACAGACCGTTGCTAATACGCAATTGATTATGATTCTTAAAGAGAAAAAAGTACGAATCAGTCAAAATATTGATCAATTACTAAGTCGTACGCCGGTTATTCTTACTGTTCCTACAAAAACAGATAAAACTGATTGAACAAATATATATATATAGTTTTTTGTATATACATATTCTATTTTCACTTATATGCATTTTTAGTTTTGAACTAGTCCGTTTGACGATCAATTTTATTTTTGACTTGAGTCATTTCATTAATTAATGTAGTTTTTTTTCTGGTTGTTGTTGCTTGTATATGCAATATATATTTAAATAAATGAGGTGGTAATCAAATATCCAATAGACCGACACGTACTTGCACTTGTCGAAGCATGACATATGCGCATGTTTCATACTTCCTTTTTGAATAATTATTGACGTATTTTTTGTACGGATAGACTTGAGACAAAGAAAAATATCATGCACGATTTAAATCAATGTACTCACTATCAACAAGAGCCAATCTGATTATTACTTAACTATCATTTACATGACAGAAAAAAAAACATTCTTTTTTACAGTTTCTCGACATCTATCAGTCCACTGGGTGTAGATATTCACAAGGTTTTATTTTCCTTTTCTATCTATCGATGATTTGTTCTGTTCTACTAATACAATAAGTCAGTTTCTCAAATAATAAAATATTGGACATGCATGCTTGATTTTGCTTCATAATCAATACACAAACAAAGTTTATCATGGCATTCTTATTCAAAAAACTAAAAAAAAAATTTTGTCTATTATTATTCGTCAATTGTGCATTTATCTTCTATTTTCATGCTACACCCCGATCCAATTCGACTACCAATATTCTACTAAGTAATTCCATATTTATCACGACAAAAAACATTTTTTAAAATATAATTAGGCAATACACAGCAGAAACTCACACTCCTCGACATATTACCATCAGATCCCTATGATATCTTCTGGACAATGTGGAATACCGACCCATCAACGTTTCGTGGACGACGTCTTCTGGTTATCGAATCTATTTTTATTCACCATCCAAATGCAACAATTATTCTATATTCATCGACTCTTGATGATCAAAAGTTCTTTGCACCATTTCGTCAACGTGGTTATCGAATTTATACATTTAATATTTCACTTCAGCTGATGATCGATTGGCAATGGTATACAAACGATCGAACAAAAGACTTTCTTCAAAATTGGAATACATCAGGCACTTATTTTTATTCTCATCTTAGTGACTACTTTCGCACGATATTACTGTATCGTTATGGTGGTACTTATCTTGATATGGATGCTTTAATTCTACAACCATTACCAAGAATTGAATTTATTGGTTTAGATCGAATTGAAATAGGTGCTGAATGTACATGGTGTGTGAAAAATAGAACTGGTCTTTATACTGCACCTGGTTTTATGCGATTTCAATCTCGTAGAAAAATTTTGAAAGATATTTTGGAAAATACATTTGATCGCGAGAAATATGATCCAGACTGTTTTGGCTGTGTAGGACCGCGACCATATACTCATTTTGTTAATCAGTATTTAGACAAAAATGAAGATGTAACAATGATTTTACAACTTCTTGAACCTCATCGTTTGTATCCATTCATGTGGTCCGATGCGTTCAATGCATTTCATGACGTACATCCAAATACTTCGTTGCAATTATCTGATTTAATGAAGCGAAGTTATTCACTACATTTATTTGGACATATGACTGATAAATATAGTATAACCGAAGGTTCACTCATGGATTTACTATTTCAACGATTTGATCTTGGTGGTCTTCGACCAACAATGCCAACTCAACGTTTATCATTGAGTTCGTGTCAACTCATATGTTCATCTATTTACATTTATAATCCACGAAAACAAGGTCGATTCATTGGTCGTGATGTTATCTATCTTCGATTGAATCATGCATCAAGTCAAGAGAATATTCGCTGGACAGTGAAAATACATGTCTCAAATGGTACTATTACTTTACCTGCGAACAAACTCATGTCAAATCTTAATCAAGCTGAAGTCAATAGTTTATTACATGAAATATCTTATACTCCATTGAAAGGATCTTTGACTGATAAAGTAATAGTTGACGTGGAAAACGGAAATATAAAAGCGAGCTGTTCTGTAGTAATTTTGATCTTTTCACAATGGGTAACAGTTTTAACAAAAACAATGGGTACTGTCGATCGTTGGCCAATGTTACAGCAATTAATACGCAGTGTCACAACTTATTATCCAGACACCAGAATTCATATTGCAAACGATGCCGGTGAACGTTTAAGAAAAGCTGATCTTTTAGATTTTAGTTTGTCAGATGATGTCGACGGGTTTGATTTACGAAAGAAAATTTCTGTTCACAATCTAGCTGAAGATGCTGGTTTATCATACTGCCGAAATTATATGCTCAATGTTACATCGACTTCCTTTTTCTTTCTCATCGATGATGATTTCATATTTGAAGAAGATTCACATCTCGATCTTCTCTTGGAAATTATTTATACAAGTTCACATATCGACATCGTTGCTGGCAAAATTCCTGAAGATATTAAAAACTTTCAAGATTTTTCGGGTATTTTTCTACGATATAATCAAACCCTTGAATTAGCATACAACGCACCAGTTGGCAAAGAAGATAGAATACTCTTTGATCGACCAGTTAAAAAGGAAGTGTGTACACGAGTTGATTTCGTACCGAATGTATTTATGGGTCGTACTGAATCAGTTCGATCGATTGGTTGGAGTGATTATTTTAAAGTTGGTGAACATGAAGATTTTTTCTTGAGATTTGGTGAAGCCAATCGAAGTGTTTACACATGTGAATATATTAATGTTCATCATCATCAGATAGCTTGGTGGAAAAAGACGAATAGTACCTATTATGCAAAACGTGGTCGAATCTTTGAATATTTTAAAGATATGTTGAAGAAGTACAAGTTAAAACGATTGATCACTTTTGGTCACACGAATATTGATCTCGATGCGGATTAAATGATAAATAACTGTCGTTATTAGTATAAGTTTTGTTTAGTTTTTTTTACGTAAAAATGGTGGAATAAAATGTGGTGTTTGTTGTTGAATTAATAATTGTATAGAGCGCTTTTGAATAATATTTGATTGAGTATGAAATAATCATCTTTTTCGGTATATTTTCAATCTTAGGGCTCATACAGAGGTAGAACACATTGACTTTTATCTTTCCCACTTTTCTATGGGTAGTCGTGAAATATGATTCATCCACTACTAATCAGTATTAGAGCAACGCATGGTTGCCTTTCACCTTCACCAACTTCGATTAAGTATGATGATTAACAGTGACTTGTTCCTTCGTTGATAAACAGTCAAATAATGAAAGGGCATAGATTTAGTATTAATTTCTTTCGAAAGATAATCTGCCAACCGAGTAATAAAACCTGGATCGTACTGTTAGTGATATTCAATATTCTATTGATTATTACCTATAACGGGTGGATTCGTTTTAAATCGCAAAATACAGCTGATCAAAGTAATCTCATAATAACATCAATATATATATATATTATTTTCTTGTTTTCGCATTATTAGAAATAGATTACATCACAAGACAAATTGATCAGTATCTACCATCTGACCCCTATGATATCTTCTGGACAATATGGAACACTGATCCATCAACATTTCGCGCACGACGTCTTCTCGTAATCGAATCTATTTTTATTCACCATCCAAATGCAACAATTATTCACTATTCATCGACACTAAGTGACAAAAAACTCTTTGCACCATTTCGACAACGTGGTTATCGAATATATATGTTCAATCTTTCACGTGAAATGATGATCGATGCGCAATTGTACACAAACAATCGAACAAGAGATTTTCTTCTCAACTGGAATACATCAAGTGTTTATTTTCATTATCATATCAGTGATTATCTTCGTACAATACTGTTGTATCGTTATGGTGGTACTTATCTTGATATGGATGCTTTAATTCTACAACCATTACCAAGAATTGAATTTATTGGTTTAGATCGAATTGAAATAGGTGCTGAATGTACATGGTGTGTGAAAAATAGAACTGGTCTTTATACTGCACCTGGTTTTATGCGATTTCAACCTCGTAGAAAAATTTTGAAAGATATTTTAGAGAATGGTTTTGATCGTGACAGATATAATCCAAACTGTTTCGGTTGTGCAGGACCACGATCATATACTCGTTTTGTTAATCAGTATTTAGACAAAAATGAAGATGTAACAATGAATTTACAACTTCTTGAACCTCATCGTTTATATCCGTTCATGTGGCTAACTGCATATAATATATTTTATACAGTATATCCAAATACTTCGTTACAATTAGCCGACTTAATGAAGCGAAGTTATTCACTACATTTATTTGGATATAAAACTGACAAATATAGTATAACCGAAGGTTCACTCATGGATTTACTCTTTCAACGATTTGATCTTGGTGGTCTTCGACCATTAATGCCAACTCAACGTCTATCATTCAGTTTGTGTAGCCTCATATATCCGTCTGTTTACATTTATAATCCACCAAAACAAGGTCGATTCATTGGTCGTGATGTTATCTATCTTCGATTGAATCATGCATCAAGTCAAGAGAATATTCGCTGGACAGTGAAAATACATGTCTCAAATGGTACTATTACTTTACCTGCGAACAAACTCATGTCAAATCTTAACCAAGCTGAAGTCAATAGTTTATTAAATGAAATATCATATGAACCATTTATTTCTACGTCAGTCGATACATTAATAGTTCAAGTAGAAAGTGAACATGTAAAAGCGAACTGTTCTGTAGTAATTTTGATATTTTCACAATGGGTAACAGTTTTAACAAAAACGATGGGTACTGTTGATCGTTGGCCAGTTATTCAACGACTTGTAGCAAGTATTACAAATTATTTTCCTTATACACGAATTCATATTGGAAGTGATTCTGGAGAAAATATTGATAAAGAAAAATTTCTCGATTTCATTTCATCCGAAGGTATCCGTGGAAATGATATACGAAATACAATCTACATTCACGACTTGCCTAAAGACGCTGGTTTATCATACTGCCGAAATTATATGCTCAATGTTACATGGACTCCCTTTTTCTTTCTCATCGATGATGATTTCATATTTGAAGAAGATTCACATCTCGATCTTCTCTTGGAAATTATTTATACAAGTTCACATATCGACATCGTTGCTGGCAAAATTCCTGAAGATATTAAAAACTTTCAAGATTTTTCGGGTATTTTTCTACGATATAATCAAACCCTTGAATTAGCATACAACGCACCAGTTGGCAAAGAAGATAGAATACTCTTTGATCGACCAGTTAAAAAGGAAGTGTGTACACGAGTTGATTTCGTACCGAATGTATTTATGGGTCGTACTGAATCAGTTCGATCGATTGGTTGGAGTGATTATTTTAAAGTTGGTGAACATGAAGATTTTTTCTTGAGATTTGGTGAAGCCAATCGAAGTGTTTACACATGTGAATATATTAATGTTCATCATCATCAGATAGCTTGGTGGAAAAAGACGAATAGTACCTATTATGCAAAACGTGGTCGAATCTTTGAATATTTTAAAGATATGTTGAAGAAGTACAAGTTAAAACGATTGATCACTTTTGGTCACACGAATGTTGATCTGAATGCAAATTAAGTGCTAAATAGTCGTTCAAAAGTTGCTTCTTGAGAATATATACATATATTCTTTTCAGATTTATATATTCACAGTTATCAACCAAATTCAATTTTTTCACTGTTAAGCGATACTAGAAAAACACATGATTGATTTTCTCCTATATTAAATCTAGTTGTCATCAAACATTATACAGCAAAGTAACTTCACACAAAAACAATACGTATGTCTGCATAAATCTATGACAAATTTCTCGTTTTATTCTTTGTACAAAACACAATACATAACAAGAAGTTTTTATTTTTCTTTCTCAGACAAAAACATTTAAATTCCACTTCGAAATGGCGTTCGTTTAGGTGTCGCTGACGTTGGTCCAGTATTAAACGGCGTGACAATTCGACTTCTGACCGATGGTGTGACAACAGCTGCATTTGCTTCTTCTTTCATTTGTTTTAATTTCTCTTGTGCCAAGCGCATTTCTTCTTCCATCGTCAATTTCTCCGATGTTTCCTTTCGAGCACGTTCACTTCGTGTTTTCAATGTGTCTTTCAAACTGAAAAACATCGGACCAAGTTCAGCAAGCCAATGTCCATCGACACATGTTACACATTGCATATATTCCTTTAAAAAAAAAGTTTTATATATTGAATAAAGAACTCATTTTAGCATAAATCGAGAACGTACCTTCGTTGTCATGATCAATTCATGATAGACAATATAATCAGGCGTAAAACCACAACCGAACAACGCACTTGTCGGATGTAAATGACACGGCATACCTGTACGTAAATTGACATATTCACCGATACCCTAGGAGAAAAAAAGAAATGATTTTCGTATGAACAAAGAAATAAAAAAATCATTTTGTATTTAAACTTACTTTTAATCGAGCTGCTTGATGAAAATACGCAGCACAAATACATTTTCTCACAATATCCCAATCGCCACATGATTTGACGTCTAATTTTTGTGCGTCCATAATATCTTTCAATTGTTGTCGAACTTCTCGAACTTTTCTCATGGCTTTGACATGTATGAAATGATCGGAACACCAATTATTCGAATAGCCACTTTTCTTCCATTGAATATAAACATTGAGCAATGTCAAATGATCACTTTCAGCGACTTGAAATTTCTCTCGTTTGGCATCGGATTCTTCTTCTTTACCTTTCGGTCGAAAGAATATCGATGGAACTGAAAGCATCGAGACAATAATGAGTATTTCACTGCTACAACCCATTTCTACTGATGTGATTAACATTTGTGACAAAGCTGGATCGAGTGGAAATTCAACCATTTGCCGACCTAATTGCGTCAATGCACCTGTATTATCTAACGCGCCAAGAATCCACAATTGATACATTGAATTCATCAAGTTATCTTGTGGCGGTGGATCCATAAAATGAAATTGAAGTAGATCTTGTACACCGAGAGATTTCAATAATAGAACGACATTGGCTAAATTTGTTCGTTGAATTTCAGGAACATTGGATTTTAACATTTCTTCACGATAATTCCGTTCTGTATACAAACGAAAGCATTGTCCCGGTCCGGTTCGACCAGCTCGACCCATTCGTTGATTTGCATTTGCTTGACTAATCGGATAGATTTGCAATGCATCCATACCAATACGTGGATTGTAGACTTTTAATTTACAATAACCGGCATCGACGACATACATGATACCGTCGACTGTGAGCGACGTTTCGGCAATGTTCGTTGCTACGACACATTTTCGAATGCCATCGTCGGCTTTTTGAAAGATTTTCGCTTGTAAATCACTGGGCAATTGCGAATAAATCGGTAGGATACTCAATGGTTTCGCGCCTTCTAATTCTCCTAAACGTTCTTTGATTAATTCGCATGTGACTTCGATATCTTCTTGACCAGGCATGAAAACAAGAATATCTCCGTCGCCTGCACCCAAATGAATTTGTATCGATTGTTTGACAGCTGCATCGACATAATCTTCAACCGATGCTTTACTAAAAAATGATTCGACAGGAAATGTTCGTCCAGGAATGATAAAAATCGGTACATTGCCAAAGAAATCACTGAATTTATCAGCGTCCATGGTCGCCGATGTAACAATTAATTTCAAATCTTGTCGACGTGCGATCACATCTCTCAGCAGACCAAATAAAACATCCGTATTCAAACTACGTTCGTGAGCTTCATCCATAATAATTGCTGAATAATGATCCAAATCCGGATCTGTTAAACTTTCACGTAACAAAATACCGTCAGTCATATATTTGATGATTGTTTTCTCTGAAGTACAATCTTCGAATCGAATTGCATAGCCAACTTCATCGCCAAGTTTACAACCGAACTCTTCGGACACACGTTTAGCTACGGACATGGCAGCAACACGACGTGGTTGAGTACAGCCGATCTTTCCTCGTTTAGTAAACCCGTTTTCGTGAAGATATTGAGTCATTTGTGTTGTTTTGCCCGAGCCGGTCTCGCCAACGCAGATGATAATACTATTTTCTCGAATAACTTTCAAAAGATCTTCTCGAATCGCGTAGATCGGCAAGAATTTCCGTTGTTCATCGATGGTTTTTCGTTGAGCAAAATCGGACACGGCTTCGTTTTTCTCTTGCATATGTTCGGCGAATTTTTGAGATTTTTTATAATCGATATCGTCGCCTTGTTCGTCTTTGTGATCGCGTCGTTTTATGCCGAGAATATTGCCGAGTTTCGTGCCGCCTAATTCGAATTTCTCCTGAGCTAAACGTCGTTCTTTTTGTTCACGATATTTCTTCACCGATTGACAGCCTTTTCGGCAGATGACGGCCATGTCCGAAGTCGGATCTTTGACCGGAATTACCGGTTCGAATTGACGAGTGAAACGAATTCGACCGTCGAGAAACGGCGGAACGAGATTTGTAACGAGCAAATGAACTCGACTCTCGCTTTCGTCGTCGAAATCATCGTCGATATGAATTTTTGTGACGATACCACTTTGAATCATTCGATTGGTTTCCCATTTTTCGATATCCTGATTGATTTGCCGCTGTTGTGCAGACATTCGTTTCTTTTTACGTAATTCCAGTGCTTGTTCTTTTCGTTTGGTATATTCTTCGCTGACACCTGAAAACGGATTCAATTCTTCATCGATGGCATCATCATCATTGTACCATTCCCGGTCGATACGTTTCTCTTCTTCGTCCCATTTTCGTCGGTCATTATCATCGAAATCTTCGCGTTTCGATTGCCGATAACTCGGCGTTGGCAATGGGGTATCATTTCGTTTTCGATTGTAATAATCGGTGTCATGTCGTCGACGATTGTTATATTTATCATTCGGTGTTGGATATTCCCATTGGGATCGACGTCGATCATGATTGTCATCGTCGTCCCAGTTTTCACGCGATGGAGTGTCTCGACTACCGCGAAGATTCGGTGTTGCATATCGACCATCGTCATCGTCGTTGTCGTCTTTCGAACGGTGTGGTTTGCGTTCGTCTTTGCCGTAGGCGAGACCACGTTGCATGTTCTTGGGTACAGGTCGACTTTTGTCGTAGAAATCGTGATGTGATGAACGTGTCGATGAGGGCGTATCGACGCGTTGTTCACGCAAATGTCGAGACTTGGTTTTGTCGGATCGATGAAATTCTTCGTGATCATCGTCATCACCCTCGAATGTTGACGAAGTTTTCGAACGTTTTGATGAGCTAGTTGACGGAGTATTACGACGTTTTTCTGCTGCTAATCGATCGAGACCTAATGTCGATGTTGGAATTGTTGGTACTTTGAAAATATGTCGTTCGTCAGACGAACTAGCTTGAGATTTCTTTTTAATAATCAAACCACCTTGTTGTTGTTGTTCACTATCAGTGCCTGCAAGTCGATGAATTCCATTGGCATCGTTATTTTTCTCGGATGTCATCTGAAAATAAAGTAATTTCAATTGTTTTCCTTTCGATTATAATTGAGAGAGAGAAGAAATTTCTTCGTCTAATTCTATTGGCTCGAAACGGTTCAACTATAAACGCATCATTTGCTTGTTAGATGTCACTGCTTGATGACGAAGGTCAATGTACTTTAGACATCTGTTCGAAAAACCTCGATGAATAATAAATAGGCTATTGTTTTGCAAAATGATGAGTTATTCATTATCAACAAAGATAGTCTGATTCATAATTCATATTATTGTTCTCTTGTTTGTTTTTTTAAATAAACACGAAGAAGAAGAAGAAGGAAGAATTTTTATTCAACGGAACAAAACAAAAAGAAAATATTATTTTTCTATGAACACATCACCGATTCGTCGTCATATTTGTCGTTATAGGCAAATGTTCATTAGCATCAACAATAAGATTATCAACTTGATTTTCTGTATGACGACGATTATGTCTCCAATTGTCGAATAAACGATAGCCTGTACCCGAACCTGTTGGCTCCCAATCGTCGCTTGTCGATTCAAGTGAATAAGTGAATTGCCTTCGTCGTTGACGTTTACGTTGAAAATAAACGAAGGCCAAAGCAATGCTCACCGAACAGATGATTAATAGGAGACCAACGACAATTGTAGTCGTTACAAAACCACCACGAAATGTTCGTTCTATTTTCTGTGAAAACATTTTTGCTGTGGTATCTAATAGAGAGAAATGAGTGACTGTCTGTTTTGCTTAGTTTTTCTCGTTATTTGTCAATTTACCTTTACTAGGATCTAGAAAAACAAGTTCGAATAGTGGAAGATTAAATTGACATAAACTTAAACTAATTGGAAACGAAATTTGATCCGATTTCCAATAGATTCGATTCGTTGTTGATGATAAATCAGTGAATTTTATCAATGGATTTTGTTTATTAGATATTTTCAACGGAGAATTGTTCATTGTTAAATTATATATATTGATTATCGTTTGTTCCGAATAATCAGATCGTATAGTTAGATTACAACATGTTGTATAGATTTTTGATGCTGAAAAAAGAATCGATATGGATGATGACGATAGATTGAGCGTTTGATTACAAAAATCCATAAATTGAGCTGAAATAAATAAAATTAAAAAATGTATCGAGAAATGAATGAATCAATAAATACCATCGGAAGAAATGAAAGGAATATATTGAATAAGTACAAGTAAATACCAGTACGATTGCCAAATAATTGTCATTATTATTCTCATTTGTTTGTGTGTGAGAAGGAAAAAAAGTCCAAAGAGAAAATGGTCTGACACCGTAATTCAGAATCCTACAACTACAACTTTTGCTTGATTGTCAAATCGTTTGTGCATGTTTCTCGTATTCTCGAGCGTTTTTCTTTTCTTTTTTTTCTCTCTCTCTCTTCTTCGTCTTCGTCTTCTTCTTCTCCTCTCGTCTGACTTCTAGTAGGCGAGAAACATAACTCGGGTAAACTTGTCTTTCTTTCTCTACGCGTTTTTTTTTCTTCGGAGAGCCGAATGAATCAGCTCCGAAAACGCAAAATCGACTGAGAAGAAAAAAAAGAGAAACAAGAAAAGAGAACAACCAAGCGTGTATGTGTCGTTGCCTCTACCTTCGACATTTTTTATCCTATCGCCCTAGCATCATCAGTACTAATAATACTATTAAGACACAGAAGGAAAAAGAATAAGAAGAAGAGAAGAAAAAAAAAGAACGGCCATGAGCGAAGAAAAAGATAGCAGAGATGCATCGAGCTCGAATAGAATATATAGATGTAGATATGAAGAAAAAGAAAGAATAGCGACGAACAATAGTGAATTGATAGCTATGCGTGGGATTGATTTGATGAAGTTATGTTCGATCAGCTGATAGATGGATAGTTTCGACTAGCAGATGTGATTGATTTCAATGATTGGCGGAAATAAATCTTCATTTCGACTTTGAGATAAATAATTTAGTATAGGATTGGTCCTTGGAAAAGTCAGTCAAAACTATCAAGTGATAATGCTAAATTGATGTGAAACCTGTGATTTATCTCAACGCCAGATATTGCCCTAAGAAAACAGTTAACCTTGTCCCGTTTTCTTTGCACATATACGTATATTTGCTATTTGATATTATGACACACATTTTATTTTATAAAAACAAACAAACAAACTAACTAACTAAGAATTATTTTCAATTGCATCAAGATCGACATTTAACATACCGAATGAAATCAAACGTCTTAAATTATGTTTTTTCAACATTCTTTTAAAATATTCAAAAACTCGTGCTCGTTTTTGATAATACGCATTATTGACTTCTAGCCACCAGTGAACCTGACGATGATGTACATTGATAAATTCACATGTGTATACAGTACGATTGGCTTGACCAAATCGCAGGAAAAACTCTTCATGTTCGCCTAGTTTATATTCATCATACCAACCGACTGATTGAACCGATTGTTTTCGACCCATGAATACATTCGGAGTGAAATCTACTTGATCACAGGGATTATGTATGTCGAGGGTATTATTTAGTGAACGAGGAAATAGAATTCGATTTGCTGGTTCTTTTGAACCACGAAATGTTAATTCAAGGGTTTGATTGTATAGAAGATAGATACCAGCAAAATCGTGAAATATATCAATGTCTTCAGGAATTTTACCAGCAATTATATCAATATGTGAATGTTTATAAAGCAATTCTAAGAGAATATCAAGATGTGAATCTTCTTCAAGCACAAAATCATCGTCCATGAGAAAGAAAAATGGAGTTGATGTAACATTTACTAAGTAATTACGACAATATGATAGGCCAGCATCTTCAGGCAAGTCATGAATGTAGATTGTATTTCGTATATCATTTCCACGGATACCTTCGGATGAAATAAAATCGAGAAATTTTTCTTTATCAATATTTTCTCCAGAATCACTTCCAATATGAATTCGTGTATAAGGAAAATAATTTGTAATACTTGCTACAAGTCGTTGAATAACTGGCCAACGATCAACAGTACCCATCGTTTTTGTTAAAACTGTTACCCATTGTGAAAATATCAAAATTACTACAGAACAGTTCGCTTTTACATGTTCACTTTCTACTTGAACTATTAATGTATCGACTGACGTAGAAATAAATGGTTCATATGATATTTCATTTAATAAACTATTGACTTCAGCTTGGTTAAGATTTGACATGAGTTTGTTCGCAGGTAAAGTAATAGTACCATTTGAGACATGTATTTTCACTGTCCATCGAATGCTCTCATCACTTGTTGTACGATTTAATCGAAGGTAAATGGCGTCACGACCTATGAATCGACCTAGTTTTCGAGGATTGTGAACATAAAGCGAAGGACAAACTACACGAATCTCATTATCCATTCGATTGTACATTGATACTATCGATCGAATATTACCAAGATCAAATCGTTGAAAGAGTAAATCAATTAATGAACCTTCGGCTATACTATATTTATCAGTCACATGTCCAAACAAATGCAACGAATAACTTCGTTTCATTAAATCGGCTAATTCCAACGGATTATCTCGATGTACATCATAAAAGATATCATACGCATTTGACCACATAAATGGATATAAACGATGAGGTTCAAGAAGTTGTAAATTCATTGTCGCATCTTCATTTTTGTCCAAATATTGATTAACAAAATGAGTATATGGTCGCGGTCCTACACAGCCAAAACAGTCTGGATCATATTTCTCGCGATCAAATGTATTTTCCAAAATATCTTTCAAAATTTTTCTACGAGATTGAAATCGCATAAAACCAGGTGCAGTATAAAGACCAGTTCTATTTTTCACACACCATGTACATTCAGCACCTATTTCAATTCGATCTAAACCAATAAATTCAATTCTTGGTAATGGTTGTAGAATTAAAGCATCCATATCAAGATAAGTACCACCATAACGATACAGTAATATCGTGCGAAAGTAGTCACTAAGATGAGAATAAAAATAAGTGCCTGATGTATTCCAATTTTGAAGAAAGTCTTTTGTTCGATCGTTTGTATACCATTGCCAATCGATCATCAGCTGAAGTGAAATATTAAATGTATAAATTCGATAACCACGTTGACGAAATGGTGCAAATAATTTTTGATCATCAAGAGTCGATGAATAGAGAATAATTGTTGCATTTGGATGATGAATAAAAATAGATTCGATAACCAGAAGACGTCGTCCACGAAATGTCGATAGATCTGTATTCCACATCGTCCAAAACAGATCAAAACGGTCGATTGGTATAATATCATCGATTATCACAGTTTTTCTTTGATCATCTGTTTTGTTAGTCATACAAGAATAAATAATTCCTTTGAATACTATGCTTACCAATATTGTTTAGCACTTTTGGTGATAAAAACAATGAAATACATAAACGTCCAAGACATATTAAAAATATAACTAGAGAAATTATTAGAAGTGGTCGTTTGAAATACCTTCTTCTTCGAAATATTGCACAATGGAAATATGCAAACAAATTTTGTGGCCGTACTGCACTTTGATTTCGATTCATGCTGAAAATGTATATACTGTCTACGGTTTCTAATCAAGTTCGAAATAGGCACGTTAGTTTTGATGCGTTTTCAATGAAAAACGTAAACAGAAAAAGAACAGAACGAGTAACATCGTATCTTATCGTACAAAAGCGACAAACTGTTAATTAAAGATGGTACAAATTTCAATTGAAATCTCGTCAGATTATTTAGTCGATGAAAATATATTGTAAAAATTCATTTTTAGTTAAGCCACAATCGAAAACTGTTCTTTTCAAATATAAAATGGTTCAACCGTTTTTTCATTGGATCGATTTGAGTGCTCAATGAAGCGCATCGGCGTGACAATTTGCCGTCAGAATACTGTCGATTGGTATGCATACAAACTACTGATAGAAAAAAAATGTGGCGAAATGAATCGACTCGAAAAATTCTTTCGAATTCAATCGGATACTTTTGTATTCTTATATTTTTCCTATTAACAACTTATATTGTTTACGTATTTTACTTTCAAATTGCTCCTTATGTACTCGAAAGACAAGAATATATGAAATTTAATTTTCATTTTTTCTTTGGCAATTGGTTGATGGTGAATATTTACTTTAATTATCTCATGGCTTGGTTAACATCACCAGGTTTAGCTAAACATTATCAATATCTAGCCGTACAATATCCAATCTGTAAGAAATGTTCACTTTTCAAACCACCACGAACTCATCATTGTAGTTGGTGTAATTTATGTGTACTCAGATTCGATCATCATTGTCCTTGTAAATAGATTCTATTCTTTTGCTTTCAATTGTTTCATTCTATCTTTTTTTAAGGGTTAAACAATTGCGTAGGTTTTTATAATCATCGATATTTTTATCAATTTTGTTGTTTTATGACAATTGGCTGTTTTTATGCTGGAATATTCGGTTATCGAGAATATCAAATCAGTATATTCGATATGCAAGTGTAAGCAATTGATTGATAAACATTCTATGATCATTTTTTGAAGTGAAATTTTTCTTTGAAATAGATTTGGTTATTTGGATTCGTTGTTTTTAGCACCTGAAATTTTGCATACCATGGGTGTACAAGGTTTTATCACGTACTATCTATTTGTTATTGCACTAGCAATGGGTTGTTTAATATTTTGTTTACTTTGTATTCATACTCGAATGATTGGTCGTGGTGAAACATCAGTTGAAAGTTTAATCAATGAAAATTACATTGAAAAATATCGACACAAAGGTTTAATTCTACTTGAACATGATAAAACAAGTTTAATTCGAAATTGGAAACGATTTCTTGGCGTTGAGAATTGTTCAGACTTTATTCGACGAATACTTCTACCGAGTACGCATAAACCAAAAGGAAACGGTGTTACAATTGATGATTACGACGTTTGTCTCGATCCGCAATATTCGCCATCGAAAAATAAATCGAATTCAACATTTGTCTATCGGCAAGTTCACGAAAATCATTCGACTCATAAACATTCGTGGAAAAGACAATTATCTGCAGATACATTAACTTCATATTTAAAACAAGGAAAATCTGTTACTGATTGGAAACGAATATCTTGTGTCAATGAAATTTAATCGATAATCAAACAGAGTAGTATTTGTTATGTTTTTATTTTTGTTGTACTAAAAATATTTTAATAATAAAAAACAAAACGAAAGAGACGCCTTTCTCACAGACTCGTTGAAAGAAAATATCAAAACAACTGTCTATATTATACGATTTAATCAAGTAACGTTTTACTGTTTACATCAATCATTGATACATGAAAGAGAAAGAGAGAGAAGCAAAGAAGAACATTTTTTTTTCTTCTTAGACTGTTATATCATCCATGTATCTCTTGATTGTTTTATAGGATGATGATTTGATCAGGCAGGGAAAAGTAATGAATTGTGAGTGTTGATACGTTCGTATTTTTATCTGGAAGAAAAAAAGGAGAAGAAGGAGAAGAAAGAACAGCAGGAGCACATTCTTCTGTTGACTCGGTTCTTTTTCTTCTTCTTTCGCACATATACACATACTTTATCTGTATGTGCGGATGTTTTATGCATTAGTTCTAGTTGATATTATCGAAGTAACATTCACTTGAGTATCAACAATTTTTTTTATGCATACATCAATTAAATCCGATATTTTGCTTTTGGTTTATCGAGGAAATAAACTCGATGTTCATTTTAGATCATTGAAATGAATGACAATCTTTCAAATAATGCAATCGATGAGAAGATGGCTAGGATGCGTTTGAAAAATTTAGAAATACTCAAACGTCATCAGGTTAGACAATTGCCCAATAATTTCTTTTTTTCTTCTGTCTAAATATCGAGTCGAAGTAGAAGTAAGACGAATAGAATTGATGATTGATATTTAGCGAGTAAAAAGGCCTCTCTTGTTTTTTTTTCTTTTTCTCTGAATGTCATCGAAAGAGTTTCTCTCTATCTCTCTCTTTCGACATCGTTTTCTCTTTTGTTTTTTTTTGACAATGTTATAATAGAGAACATGCGCGTAGAGAACAACGAAGGATATAGAGTTTCAGTAAGCGTAATACATTATCAACTATTGTGATTATTTGCCTGGAATAATGTGTTTTTTCTTCTTCTGCTTCTTCTGTTTGTTTATAATGGAGTATTTTGTCTTATGACAAAAGAGCATTGTTTTATTTCCAAGAAGAAATTGACTTTTGTCTTTATTTTGAAATACCAAAGGAAATTGAACAAGATCGACAACTAGCTGTACAAACTGGTGCAACAATGAAAACTGTACGTAGGCAAAAATTGAGTACGAGGAAAAAAACAAGTTTTGTTTTTGTTTATTTCTTAGTCGAGAAGCCGATTACATCCACCGACGAATGTAAAAACCGATAACTTTCAAGAACGAATATATCGAGCACCATTTCGTCGAAAATTCGAAAATGTAAACTATTCGTATTTTTCTCTTGTTCGAACTCACATTGTTCTTCGTTTCATCGACACAGGAAACATCTTCACAACGTGTTCAACGTGTCGATTACAATCGTTTGAAACGCGAACATGCTCAAGAACCAATAACTAATTCTATCCGACCGCAATTACAAGACTATACATTCCATAATCAATCAGAAACTACAACTCAAGGTTGAACATAAAAGATAAAACATCATTTTCTTCGATTGATTATTTCCATATTCAGATACCGATGGGCCAACTCAAGCAAAAAAACTTGTTATTATTAATAATAAAGGTAGCTGATTCATATCTTGTCGAAGAAATACAATCGATTTCGAATACAAAGAACGTGTATATAGTTAGATACATATGTATATATAATACCTAGACGATAAAGAATCGAAGGACGAAAAAAAGAGGCAGAGAGATCATTTGATATCGATTCGAATTCAAGAAAGAAAGTAGTTCGTTAGTATATGATTTGTTTCTATTCGATTAGCCGAACGAATTGGTAGTGGTCGATTTAATCAACAACAACGAACTCAAGACAAAGCACAGCGGAAACGTGAAGGTATTCGATTCGAAAAAGAAAATACGAACAAACGATTTGATTGTTTAAGAACGAATGCGTCGATCAACTGTACCCACAGGTGGAACAAACGAATTTCATCTTGATATTTCGCCCGTACCTATGTGGCAAAATGGTCCTATGCATGTTCAACTTATTCCAGCAAATCATACAGGAATCGATCATTTAATTAATACAACAACCAACGATCAAATCGATCGTAAATCTAATTGATTTCTCTTTCTCTTTATTTATTTATTTTTCATCGTCTAGAACCTCAATATATTCCTAATTTTGTTTATCCAACCGCAAGTCCAGCTACACCATTTAATAATAATGGTACGATCTATTTTGCTCAACCAGCTCAAACACATTTTCATCAATATCATCCAAATCGAACATTTGAGAATTCGACTCGTCATCAATATCATCTGCCATCATTTCAAACATCTCCAATTTTTCCGCCACCACCGCCACCGGTACTTCATTCATTACCAACTCCGCCCAATGAAAATCCACCAAGTGATACACCGATTCGTTTTCGTCGTTTGAAAACGCCCGAATACGAGAACAAATCTCGGCCAATGTCGAACGAAACCGAACGTTTGCATAATACATATCAACCATCAACACCCACCCGTTTTCAGCAACGTCCACAAACGTTCTATGACTTTTCATCGAATACGAACAGCAACAACAATAATAATTCGAACAATTTCTTTCGTTCACAACGAAATCCGAATCCGAATAATGCAAGTTTACCATTGTCAGCTTATATCGATACGGATAACAGTGATAATCATCGAATATCACGACGAAAAACTCAACCACGTTCATATCATTATGATAAACATCAATTTCCTTTGTCATCCTATGACATCGATGCAATCGAAGAATGGTGGGAGGATAAAGAAGCGGATTTAACCGGAGGAACAAAATCAAATTCAGGCGCAATTGATGATAGCGGAACTGGTTCATTGTCAACAAGTGTAAATTTGAATGAAACAACAAATCCATCATCGAATGTCTCGACAACTGACAGTATGTTGACATTTTGTTTTTGACTTTCAAATATTAACTTTGATCTTTATCAAGGTAATATTATTGAATCCTTGGATAAACTTCAACAAGAATTGAAATTCGAAGAAGCTGTTGATCAACGTTTAGCATCGAATGAAACGGCCAAAGAAGTAAGTCGATCAATTGACCGTGTTTTCGTTTTGTCGAGTGACAATTTTTTAATCTCAGTTAATACAATATGACACGGCTCATTTTATGCAATGGGCCAAGGAAAAATTTCGAGAGGAACTAGCTGTACGGTTAACAGCACAGGTATAATTCACCCTCAACAACAAAAAAACGATTCAAGCATGATATTGATTTTGCATGAGCTAAAAAAACGCGAGAATTGAGTTCGATTTTTTGAAATCACTGTTCTTTTTTTCTAGCAAATCGAACAACATGATGCTGTTACAACAGAAGATGATGATAATCCATCGAATAATCTCGATAATTTAGAAGATGATCTTCACGATAAATTAATCATCGAAGGAAATAAATGAACAACATATTGTTCTTTTGTATACATACATTTTTATGTAGAGATCTTTAACTTTTATTGTTTTCGTTTCTTTTTAAAACTTGAACGTTTCAGTTTTCTTTTCTTTTTTTCTCTCTTCTGTAAAGTATATTTAAAAGATATTTATTAAAGTTTTTACAAAGAAATTCGATCAGTTTATTGACTCAAGCGCTATTTAAGATCAATTGCAAATATATCAAAAGATATGTTCGAATATAATTACTTGAAATAACGTGCATAAGAACAATTTACTCTCTGGATTTTTTTCGATAGATGAGTAATTCTAACTCTGCATGTAATTGTAAATTGCATTTTTTTTACTTTTACTTTGCAAGTAAGCGTTGAAGTATGGCATCTATTGACTGTATTGATCGTCTCTTTTATGAATATATAATCGTTGCATAGAGAAAGAGAAAGAAACATTAGAGTTTTCGTTTCATAGGCAATGAATTGCAAAACACGATTATATTTACAGTGTTTCAGAACTACGACTTCGTCAATTATAACTTCGATGTTTAAAAAAACGTCATTCGTATCTTTATTGTTATTATTTTTTGTGACGATAAGTTCTGTCACTTATCTACATCTTACTATTTATCAATCGAAAAAAATTCGAATTGATCAATCAATTCAGCAAATTTTAAATAAATCTCAATTGTCATCAGATCGAATTCGTCCATATTTTTGGTGTATCAATCACTACGGTCCAAATAATCAGCTCAAAGACTTTTTCAAATGTACAATTCTTGCAATAATGTTTAATTATACTTTAATTATTCCACCATTATATCCACATTATAATGATCGTATTCGAGGCATTCAATGGTTCGAACATTTCTACGATCTCGATCAATTATCTTCAGCTGTTCAATTTGTAACATTAGAAGAATTTTTCAAAGAAAAACGAATAGAAAACAACAAAGTTCCTATCGATTGTTATTTGAGACAAACGGATTTAGTCAAAGGTCGAACGTGGTACGTTCACAATACATTGAATTCTGTTCAACGAGCATTTCGAATTCAAATTCAATTTAAACAAACAGTCGACCTATCTCGATACTTGAACTACCAAGAATTATTCGATAAATCTCGAATGTGTTCGTCAATATTTCTTCATATTCACTATACGACATTTCATCAATTCTTTTTATCGCCAAACAACGCACTTCAAAAAATTTTCGAACATTTCCATCGAAATTCTTTAATTCAACGAATGACTTCGCAATTGATTCGTTCGATTCCAACATTTCTACCTCGAAATCTTTCATTAACAACACTCGCCGTTATACATATACGTCTAGGAGATTTTAATGTCATGAGTCTTTCAATGTACATTAGAAATATTTTGCATCTAATCAAAACTGGTGTTCGTTTTACACATCTGCATGTTATGTGTCCGAATTTAAATCCATCACAATTAAAAGAATTAAAAGACAATCTTCCTATTCCGTTTACGACTAGTCAACAGATTCTTTCACAAGTTCGATCGATTTTTGATGAGTATTTATTCGATATATTCGAACAAGAAATTGCTTTACAAGCACCGATTTTTATTGCATCACCATGGACAACGTATTCGGCAACAATAATCATGCAAAAAGTCTATCAAGATAAAGGAATTGTTTATGTTCTATCGAGAAATGGAAGAGGAAAACCATTACTTGTCACAAAAAAGAATGTGAAGTACTTCTAAATTGAATATCCACGACAACGACTTTCGATAATTATTCGATTATCAATGTCTCGAGAACGTCTGGAATTAATAATCAAATAAGAGATCGATAGAATATGTAAATGTCTACTGAACAAATCGATTTTTCGTTTCTGAGCGTCATCTGTTCGAAACGAATTCAATCGGATCTATCAGTTGGTCAATTTCATTCAATCAATGACCTTTTAGAAAAATAACACAAAAACATCATCACGATCAATATTCAAAATATGTAAATTTAAAACTTTATTCGTGATTTAAACACGACATGACAATAGAAACTATATTTCAATATGAAAAATCCTCGCCAACATCGTCATCAACTAGTAGCAATCACACAACGAAACGGTAATTATTGTTATTATTATTATTTGATAGTTTACGTAAACACATACAAACATTTTTCTCGAGGGAAATTTAAGAGAAAAAGAAAAGTTCGATATGATAATGTAAATCATCACGAGAAAGGCAACAAAAAAAACGCTTGTGTGTCTCAGAGTTCTTCGTTCCTTTTTGTGTTGTTGTTGTTGTTCGTGTGAGAGATTGCAAAAAAAGTAAAACATAGATTACTATTAGGTTTTGTTTGTCATTTATTTATTTATTTATTCGATGAATAAAACAAATACAAATCCTAATCGATGTCCTCGTCGACTCATTATCATCTATTGAAATCGGATTGTAATGATCAATATTCAATAATGAACGAATCCAAACGAACCGAAAACATATATTCATGTGCTTCGTTATCGGTCCCAATAATTGCTAATAATTATTATCTAACTGAATCGAAAAGGTGAGAGGCCTCTTCAGAATGCTCTAATGACATATAATTCATAGGTTCATTAAACCAGATTGTCTATTATTCAGAGCGCAAAGATCTTTTTCTTCTTTCATTTTGCCCCGAAGAAAAATATAAAAATAGAAAGTTTATTATATAGTAAAAAAGAAAGTAAAGAACAGATCTGTCACGATCAATAGCATCTCATCACGAAGAAAGTCGACTATCGATCACATTGTTTACTTGTATCTTTAAACTTCGAAAAGAGAAAATGTTTGACGAGCAACGAGAATCGAAACAAGATAAAACACGACATTTATCTCAAATACCGATTCCATCAAGTGAATTATTAGGAAAGAAATTATCGGAAGGTTATATAATTAGACCGAGACGAAATGATAGACGAACTTTTTCGGAACAAATCAATCGACATGATCGGTAGTTCGAGAAGGCAAATGTGATTTCAAAACGATTTTCATTTTAGTGCAATGCAATTAACGACAAATGCAACGTTGACCATTGCTGCTAGTCCAGCTCTACATAAAGATCATTGGCAACAGCGACGCTATGATTTTCTTAGTAAAACGAGTATGTTCAGCGGAGAATTGCGAGATGATGTCGCTGAATCTGAGCAAAGGTAAGAGAATTTATTTTCTTTTAAACAAAAAAAAATCATCAAATCGAATTTTTAGATCGATTAGTGGCACACCGAAATTGATAGCATCGGATAGTGTTGATTCGGATGAAACACATCGCCGACATAGTTCAATTCTAAATCGAGCAATGATCGGCGTTCGAAATTTTCTTGCTGTATGTCTGTATTCTTTTTGTTAAATGAGAAGATTTCCTTTTCAAGGTAGATGATATGTCACCCTCGAGATCTGTACGGACATTTCAGAAGGTTATTTCTGTTGTTGTCTTTGTCTTTTGTTTTTATTCCAAGAGGAAATCGAATGATAACATAATTATTTATTTGTTTGTTTGTTTTGTAGGAAGAAGATGATGAAGATGAATTGGATAATCGAACGAGTATTAGCTTGAAAAATATTGTCTTAACAAAACCGGAAAATGATGAAATTGAAAAACCGGATGAGAATGATCAGGGAAATACATGTGCAAAGTAAAATCTACAAATAGAAATAACATGATTTCATTCGTGATTATAGTGTATCACGTATCGAAGCTGATATAACTATTCCGTCGATTCCAAAACGAAGTATGATTTGATTAGAGAAAAAGAGACATCTTTTCTCTAAATTTATTTTAATTAGAAACATGGAAATCTCGTTTGCTGTCGAGAATAATCTCTCGTTCGAAACCATCACATAAAACCAAGCAGATCTATCATACACATCGACCTTATTTTACTTATTGGGTTACATTTGTACAGATTATTGTTTGTATCACTTCACTATTAGTCTACGGTCATGCACCATTATCTCGACAATCGGTAAATCATTTTGTTTTGTTTCTTTCGAAACCGAAAACAGCAAAAGTTAAATTTAGAAAAATAAATCCGATGTCGAACAAGAACAACGAGTTGATTTAACAACGAATCCATGGTTTGGTCCTTATCCAGCCGATTTGATTCGTTTGGGTGCAAAATACTCGCCATGCATACGTCGACATGATGAAGTCAAAATTCGATATGAAAAACAACTACGATTGGAAAACAAGTCCGGCTGTTGCATCGATTCGACGGCTGGTCGATGTATGCAAACACTTTCCCAACAATGTCTTGTACGAAATTCTTTGAAATGAAAAGTTTATTTTTTGTTGTCATATGATTTAGCCAAGAGCCGGTTTGATATGGTATCGAACTCCTTTGCACAATGAAAGTGAAATTATCTATCCTGCTGTTTGCGGTCTTACACCTGAGTAAAGACGAAAATTTAGAAAAGAAAATTCAAATTAACTTTTTGCTTCAAAGAACTTGTACGAAACGATTGATTGGCAATGTTCCTCGACTCGATGACAGCTCGTGGCCATCGACAATTGTCGATTCTCAAGTTTTCAAATGGTCACCATCTGCTGTTCATTGGCCGGTAGATTTCCCAAAAGAAAAGAAAAATTATCTTTTCGTTTTTTTTCAAACTTAGATCTGTCTCGAACAAGATTACAATCGAATAGCTAATAATATCTCATTATATCCACACATGCAATGTACAAACATTGGTGAGAATATCGATCAAAGAATTCTCTTTTTCGATGGAAACTTTTTCTTTTGTTTAGCAAGACCTTGTTGTACCGGTTTGCATGGCGATTGTGTTTTGACGTCGAAAGATGATTGTCGACATCGACGAGGCATTTATCATCCACGAGCACATCTATGTTCACAAGTATGAACTAGTAGTTCGAGTGAATGAAAGAAATGAATTTGTTTTGTTTTGCATTCAGGTCGATTGCATACAAAGTATTTGTGGGATGCTCGAATTCTTTGTTGGTAAATGAGAGAATCTAATTTATTTGACTACGAAAATGAATATTTTTTTGTTTTTAAATATTAGCTCGAGTGCCTGATCAAGTCTATCGGTTTTGGACAGCGATTTTCATTCATGCCGGGTAAGATAAATCTCCGAATTAACTCATCAATTCTCGTTGTTGTTTTTGTTCATTTTCAAGTCTAATTCATCTACTAATCACAATTATCTTTCAATATACGATCATGCTTCCATTAGAAAAACTGGCCGGTTGTATTCGTGTGATGATTATTTATATAGTTTCGGGTTTTGTCGGTAATCTAGCGAGTGCATTGATTCTACGTGATTCGATTCAAGTCGGACCTGGTGGCAGTCAATTAGCCATACTCGCTTGCTATCTCAGCGAATTGTATCTCGGCTGGCGATCATTAAAACGGCCATGGATACCATTTTTTAAAATAATCGTTTGTCTCGGACTTCTGTTAACTGTCGGTCTATTTCCATTAGTCGATAATTACTCTCAATTTTTCGGTTTTTTAATCGGTTTCATGTTGAATATGATTATTTTTCCTGATGTTAACTTTCGAACGAATGTTCGTCGTCTAGTTGTTGTAACAACTGCATTATCGCTAACGATCGCTTTGTTCATATCGTTAATTGTTCTTTTCTATACGGTTCCATTTAGATGTACATCATGCCACGTTTTTACGTGTCCATTCGGCAATCTCTGTGACAATTAAATTCAGAAAATAGAAATCAATATTCAATTTTTCGTTGTTGTTTTTTTTTATTTGTCAGATAGAAATAAAAAAATGAAAAATAATCAGAACAAGAAATGAATATGTTCGATTTGTTGATGATGTTGATGTTCGAGCGATTTGATTGATTTGAATGAATTGTTCGATTGCTTTAGCAATACGTAGTGCTTCGTATTTAATCGAATGAAATCTTAAACGTTCAATAGGATAAGAGAAAAGAATTGCATTGAATCGATGATCTGCATGCATTCGAGTTGAATAAGTTGATAGACGATAATTCATTTGTTTTTGTTGTTCGAATGGAATTATTTCAAGAAAACCATTTCGACGTAGAAAATAAGCAAACGATCGATTTCCAACGATGACACTCGGACCTGAACGAGAAAGAAGTTCATTGATTGTTGTTTGATTGGGTTTATTGATCATCGATGAACGTAATGGATCGAAACCATAACCAAGTTGAATTGCTTGAGAAGATTTATGAAAGACAAATTCAATGAATAGACCACGATTCGGTGGTCGTATAGCTTCTTTAGCCATGGCTATAAATCGATGATAATCAATGTAACTACGTGTTGCACTTTCGAGAAGAAATGTTCCAGCTGGTAAATCTTCGACAGGATCAACATACTGTCGAGTTAGTTTATTGAGTATTGTATATGGACGAAAATCATTCGAGAATATAGTTGCTATGTATTTTGTTAATTCATACATTGATAATGTTGAACTACGATCAATAATACAACGTGCATCTGTACGATATGAATATTGATCATTTTCATATTTTAAACAATCTTTGAATGCGTATATACATCGTTCAAGTGTATGATTATAACAGCCAGCTTTAGGCAGTTGCCATAATGGTAAGGATATGCTTTGATTGTTGGTCGATGTTGACAATGAACTGAAAGTTATGTTTGGACCGAGAAAACCACCGTGTGGAGATGAGAAAATTAAATTTGTCGAATGACCACCACGATTAAATTCGATTAATGATAAAAAACTTTGATGATCAGCATGTTGACAAAAATTCGATGTCAAATTGATGAGAACAAATAAGCAAATCAATATTTTCGTATCGTAATGCATTGAAAAGATGAAATTTACGATTAACTATCTTGTTTTTATCATTTCCTAAAAAAGAATCGATGAGAAAAATGTGCGATTGTTTTGTTTACTGATGAGAGTTCTTTTTTTTCTCATCCGAAAGTGAATGATACGATGAAAGCGAGAAAATATAAACACGTCTTCTCCCTCGACGATGAGCCGCCGACACGAGAGAGAACGAAGAAGAAAAAAAGACTTGGTTTGCTATACACGCAACTAGCAATCGAGTTGTACTATCTAAATACGATGCCAAGGTTAACAGACAGACGTTTTGTCCTTGAGAAGAATTCGCAGAAAAAGAAATAGAATTATCAAGCAAAAAAACTATATATATATACTATTCATCTTTTTATGAATAATACGTAGATCTATCGATCATTTTTTGCTTCATGAAAGTGTGTTCATCAGTCTTTTTTTTGTAATAATAGACTTTCTTTTTGGCAAAAGATTGCCATCAAATGTTTGATTGTTGATCTAATCTGCAGACAACATTCGGTTTCTTCTCTTCCATTTTTATCTCATTGTTGTTGACAAATGACAAACAGAACGATTGATTTATATATATGATATATCAGACGCATAACTAACCTTGACAACGAATGATATTGATTATACTCGAGCAGATTTATTTGGTCTTATTTACCTTTGTTAATATGCATATTTGTTGTTTTTCATTGTAAATGAATTGACCAAATGAAAGACTTAATCGAGAAGACGTCTTATCTTTCTATCGACAGAGAAAGTCAAGCATGAGTAACAAATTGTAAGTTATTAGATATCAAGACATGAAATTCATACTCTCGTTCATTTGACCGAAGAATGAGAAAAAAAATGATACAATAAGATGGCTATATAATGAAATGAAATTGAAGATAAAAATAAAGAACAAAAGTTCCAACGAAACAGATGGACTTGAAGTTCTGTTGAGAACTGATTCAATCCATTCATGATAAACTGAAACACGTGTGTAAATACCAGCAAAATTTGAATGACCACAACCATTTCCATAACTTGTTATGCCTGCTAAAATCCATTGAAATGTATTCGTATCGAAATACATCAATGGACCACCGGAATCACCTTGACATGTATCTGTTTAAGAAAGAGAAATAAAAGTAGCAAGCAGTTAATTCATCTACCTTTTCCACCGCCTTCAACGCCAGCACAATATTGAGAATGTTTATTTTTTATTACAGATTTACACATCGGATGTTCTAATTCTAATGCGTTCAGAGTCACTTGTTGAAGATGCCAATCATTGGACGTTATTAAGCCTTGATACTTCAGAACACCCCAGCCAATAGCAACTAATGATGTGTTCGGTTCGGGATAACTAACAGATAGTTTAGGTAGACATATTCTTGCCGTACGTTTTTCTTTCGATATAATCAATGGTTGTTCAACTCGTAAAATGGCAATATCATTGTTCAAATTCGAATTATCATATTGATTATGTACAATGACTTTAGCAATACGACGTATTTGAGTTGTTGGCTGAGTCGATTCAAATAAATTATCAATTCCAGCTATGACTTGAATATTTCGCATAGTTTCAACTGAATTAACAACACAATGTGCAGCAGTGATGATGTACATCGGCGAAAGAATCGTTCCACCACATAGATGTCGATGATTCAGTGTTTGTAGTGATACACTCCAACCCCAACTTGAGCTCAATGCTGATTCACCACCGACAATCTTTTTTAGATTAGCATCTGCTTTTGAACAACCACATTCAGCAGTTCGATTACAGTTATAATTTTTCGTTCGTATACAATCGATATGATACATCCATATCAAACAAAACAGTATGTAGTTATATTTCAATGTCATGATTTCGAATGAAATGAAGGTTAACAGAAAGTTTGTCTTTTGTATTTGAGACATACTGTAAATCGTTTTATCGAAAAGCAACAAGATATTTTTGTCATTCGTACATATTGATACATTCATTCGATACCATAACGATAATAAAACCTTCACACGGGGATTTATTTTTATTTAAAACGAATATTCGTTTCAAATCTGACATTGCATATAAACAGATAAATGGTGAAAAGAGAACGGGAATGTTGAAAGTAAATAAGTTAGAAATTGTGTATTTTCGTAAATCTGAATTAAACCAATAGTTGCATATAGCATTCAACAGGCGAGATATAAAATTGAAACAAATATTATGTCAAAGAAGACATCGTTCATGATAAATAAATAGATAGCGTTCAATCGATGTCCACTGTGCAGATATTTTCAATTTCAATTGAAGATTTGTAAAGAAATGTGAGAGTGAATGACCAATAAATAAAACTTGAGATTTCTTCGAAAGTTCCATCAAAATCTCTGAACATAGCTACCTATCAATTTATTTTAATATCTTATATATCATAGTCTGCGATCTTTATTATTTAAAACTTTAATAGAAAATTTGAGAGAAAAATTTATTTCGAGAACATATAGACTATGAATAAATTCCACTCCTAGTTTTGTTTTTAATCATTTGTACATGTAAATTTTTAATTTCTTTCTATTCTTGCATCAGAGAGGAGAAAAAGTAAGATAAACGATAGAAATTCATTCTTACTGGTTTCATGAAATAACCAATACAATAAGAGTGAATGATGAAACTAACTATGACATATTTGTGTAAGTTTTTGTAATTTTAACCATCGGTAATTCTTCATTAACAAGATTTCGTCTCATCGGACAACGGTTCAGTATGACTGAACAACATCCTGATCATCGTTGGATGCTCGAAGCACTTACATTAGCTCGAAATGCTCTAGAAAAACAAGAAGTTCCTAGTAAATAATCTTCACAGATGATTGATTTAATATCGTTGTTCGTTTCTAAATTATTTATTAACTAGAGATTTTATACTTTAGTTGGTTGTGTAATTGTTCATAATGATTCGAAAATACTTGCATCAGGTCAGAATGAGCCCAATCGATTAAAAAATGCGACTCGACATGCTGAAATATCTGCACTCGACGAGATTTATGCACAATATGACCTCTCAACTGCGCGAAAAGTTTGTTTTTATTTCAACAACAAAAGAAAAAGAAACGATTTCATCATTTCCTTTTTCAGCTTCTCTCAGAATCAATTCTCTATGTTACATGTGAACCATGTATGATGTGTGCAGGTGCACTACGTCTTTCCGGTTTAACAAAAGTTGTTTACGGTTGTTCGAACGATCGTTTCGGTGGTTGTGGATCTGTTCTCAATATTGCTACTGATCCAATGCCTGATTCGCAACCGATTGAATGCACAAGTGGAATCGAAAGTGATGAAGCTATGCGTCTGCTTAAACTCTTCTATACGAACACAAATGTAAATGCACCACAACCGAAAGATAAATCGAAAAAAACAAAAAAAACATCGACATAAAAGCAGTTTTTTTTTCGAATAAAAAAAAAGAAAAAGAAAACTATAAAGCATCTTGTCGTATCAATGGGATAAAAAAAATTCTTTAAATGTCAGAACATAAGAAGTTTTCAAGTAGCCTGTTTAGAGAAACGCGCCCTGAACAAAAGCGTAAATACGTTAATCGTTCGAATCCGTAAAATTTTATTGACTCAAAAAAATAACGTCGATTTTTTAAGTCATTTTTTCATTGCCATAATAAATGGATAAAAAAAATTCATTTTACATCGTATTTCAATTCAAAAAACATGATTGACATAATGCAACCGAACTCATCGATATTACTCAGCAAACCACTAAATGACCAAATCACAGCTCCAATATTTGTACCGAATATCAATCATGTTTCGACGTACAAACATTTAAATATTATTAAAAATAATGACCATTGGATAGGCCGATGTCCTGGTGATCCACCACGGCACGTCAATATGCTCGATCCATCGTCGACACTTCAACGGAAATTAGCACGATATTATCCATCGACAACAACAACTATCGATTCGTATTACACGTTGAGAACGAAACAACAACAACGAGAATGTCTCATCAAGGAACCATTGAGAGTAACAACTGTTACATCGAATTCGATCTTATCAAATAATGAAACAACAAACTCACGACTATTCGATGTACTTTCAAAACATATTACAGTCAAATCAGAACCTATTCGACCAATAAATAATTCAATTAATCAAACAGCAAATACACTTTCATCGTGGCAAAAATATTGGTCATCAACACAAGTACAACGAAAACGGTAGATATCCGATTTCGAAAAACGAAATAATTCGTTTGTCTTTTATATTTTAATTAGAAAAGAAACAAGTGAAACCAATTCGACCGTTCGTTCTTCGAATTCGAATTTAAACACCATTCATTTCGTAGCCATTCGTGATTCATCTTTTCATACGACTACTCCGGATAGTAGCTTGTCAGACAGTCAAGAAGCCTCAAACGTTGATAAACAAATTAACAGCATTCGAGACAAACGAATATTTTCGATTAAAGAAGATAAACAATCATTTCTACCTAAAGTCTTATCACCTCGATTAATTAATACACAAAAACCTCAAGAAATCGACGACGATACAACAACAATTATCGACGATAACGACATGAGTACTATTTCAACAAAAGTTTACAAACTTCCATTGCCAACAACGAAATCGAAGACATCGAAATCGATGGTGAAAAAAAGTTCTCGATCAAAATCATTAGAAAAACCGCCGATCCTTCCTTCGACATTAATCGAACGGAAAGAAACGATCTCAACATCTCTACCGACAACATCAACATCGAAACGAAAATCACCCGAAAGAACACGTCGAGCAACATCAAAACAACAACAGCAACCACAACAATCGTTGTCAACTATCATGATGACAACACCGAGATCAAAATATGAAATATCGAGATGGGACAAACCTTATGTCGGTGCGAGATATGACCCGCCGACTCCACCGTCTTCTCCATCGGTATTCACTTCCGTACAGGAGACTGATCAAAATGAAAATAAACAAATCGAATACCTTTAACTTTACTCAAACATATAAATCTATAATTGCATCTAAATTATTCAACAAGTAACGTTCATCGAGAGTCGAAACACTTGACCCTCGACTGAACCTGATAGTGTCAGCGGATATAAAAGCTTCAATTAAAAATTATTGACTATATAATATGGTCAGTTTTTCGTCAGTCGTCGAGGTCTCTCAGGATCTCTACTTCTGACTCGAGCTGCCGCATTTTTTAGCTCAAGTGTAGCTACCTATCGAATAGCTACCTCTAAATGATTATAGCTATCTCGGAAACACGGTTTTATAGTTTTTTAAACACTACAATGCATTCGAAATCGTCATATCTGATTTGATTTAATTAGAAGGGGAATAAGCAACTAACGACATCATGCGACGTTTGTTCTCTGATTTGTTATTCGATAAACAAATCCTCTTCGATGATATTTTCTTCTTCTTCTTCGTTCGCTTTTTTCTCATACTGACACATTTGTACTTAAGATTTCCTTATCGAAACAATGAGTAATGAAACAATGCCAACAAATATCGAAATTATTCGAAATAAACTCAAAAAATACACACATTTAAAAGAAAATCGCAAAGTACAATCGATTGTCCTTCTCTCTCTTTCGTCCTCTCTTCAATTCTCATTTATTTCTCGTCTAGGTGAAAGAATATCTCCGTCGATTGCGTAATCTTCCTCTAACCTGTTCATTAATTCAAGTAATTGAATGCACATCGATGATTTCGTCGATCGAAATTTTCTCTCTCATCTAGGAAACTAAACTCGATAGACTTGTTCGAAAACTTGCGTCAAATAAAACAGCAAGTTACAGTTCAACCGCTCGACATTTATTACAAAAATGGCATCATAAAAAGTTACTCATATCTCGATCGAAACCTATTGAAAGTATTCCACCACAATTAACAACCGATGTTAGTCAATCAACGGAAATAAAACGAGAAGAGAACGAATCTCAAACAACTGATGATCAGAAAAAACGGAAAGTTCTTTCGTTAGCTGAATATCTTCAAACGAAAAAACACGTCCTTTCACCGTCGTCAACGTTAAATTCGAGTCAAAATCAATTAACCGACAGACAAATTAAAGTTATCAATGCACAATTTCGTGCAACAACCGAAAAGCTAACTGCCAACGCGAATGATCTTGCAAATATTGTTAATAAAAGTCTAATTGAACCCGAAAAACCATCGTCTCGTCTGCAAATACCTTCGAATTCGAGTCAAATCAATTCTCAACAATCGAAAATCAACGATTTTTGGGCAGAAGATGACGATGATGACGACGATGATGATAATAATGATGAAAGTCCGAATAATATTCACTCACAAATTAGTCAATCTCGAACAGTAAATAATAATTTTCACACTCAAAAAGTCTAAAATCAATCAAATGTATAATTCGTTCGATGAAAATCGTTTCATTTTGTTTGTGTGTTCCTTTTGTTTCTATGAACAATAAAGATTATTTTCTATTTCAATTGAAATACTTAAGACAGAAGCCTGTGGTTTTCAGCGTTCGAAAGAGTAGATAAAGATGCATCGAATCGCCTATTTTCAAACGTTCGCGACAATCTGTATATGGAAAAGTCAAAGTTCGCTATAAACAAACAAACAAACGCACACATGTGCTCTTTCAACAATCGAATTCATCGATCCGTTTCCTTCATTCGAGTATGTTGCACATCTGGCGTAAGACAAAACGTATACGTCATTTCATTCGTTAAAAAATATCTAACGAAAAACACTTAATCACATTTCTCGCCAGGAGGGCAAACGAAATATTTTCGTCGAAGATGATCTTGAATTTGTCAACATAAGTTTACTCGTGGAAAATCATCGACACGCGACAATTAACGTTCGATTGAGTTGATTCCGTGTCTGCACACGATTTGATTTTATTCGTTTGAGCTTTTATCAGAACTAATTTGATTACTCTCTCTCTCTTTTGCTCATTTTGAATAATTAAAACATCAGAAGATATATCTAAACGGCATGTCAATCTTCGCACTAAATGGTCTAGTAATCAGTAAAAACAAGTCATCTTCGTTGTTCCATTGACAAGATTATCCATGTCTCGACTGTTTCTTCATTAATCATTCTTTTTTTTCAAGATTGACCACTTCTTCGCTCTTTTCTCTTCCTCTTTCGCTCTCTCAATCGAAGAAAAATTGACCCTGGCATGAAATGATTGAACATATTCCTTTTCTATTCTATTCATATACATATTAATGTCAAAAATGCTCATAAATTTCCAACTACTTCTTATCAAGGTAAGAGTCCTATTCTTCTTTTTTTTTCTCCTGATGACATAAGTCGGATATTTTATTAAAAACGAGAGAAAAGATATTACGTGATATGTTGTGATAGACCGCAATCGATAGATCGAATATGTTGAGTAAATGAAATTTCAATAGCCAACAGTTGTGTCTGCAAATAAGAGAAAGAAAGAAGCGAGCAAAGAATTCATTCTGTTTTTATAGTAAATCGATGACAAATAGAATTCATTACAAATAATGGCGATTTATCGATGTCAACGTTGTTCTCAATTACCTCCGCCACCTCCGATATTCTCTCTTGAACCGCCACCAAATCTTCTATCCGTTCATTTACATTGTACAGCTCGTATCGAACATAAACAAATCATTTCATCAGGATCATCATCAACATCGTTTCATTTTGCAATCTTATTTTCGCTTTGTATTATCATTTCAATTGCAATCGGTGCCATAGTTAGAAATCGATTGATCAAACGAAAATCGAACCGACAAGATCTACTATCGGTTAATTTCAACCATCATCATCGAAATTGGATAGTAAATTCAACATTTTTTTTCTCATTTTCACAAAAAAATCTTTTTATCATTTTATTTCAGAAAGCAACTCCTCTACTGAGCGAAAGTTCTTTTGAAACTTGCGATGATATTCATCATGATTATGAACAAATCAGTTATTGTCTAATTTATTGTCGTCAATGTGGAAACTATCATCAAACATCGTGTACTTGTCATTGACTAAAGAAACTCTTTCTTTTTTTCTATTTTTAAATAAAATCAATAGACTATAACTGACATCTGTGCATGTTTCGGATAGGAGAAAACATTCGTAGCCAATCGACAGTCGAGTTACTCAATAAGAAAGAAAAGATTCATTTTTTGAAGATAAAGTGTCGAATATGGTTGAAGCAAGCCATCGTTCAATTGAAATTCCTCTTCATTCCGGTGATGAAGTACGACGATCATTCGATTTCTCTACACAAAATCTATTCTCTTATCTCTAGGTTATTGAAGTTAGTTTGGATCAATTGCCCGATGGTCAAGAAGTTCTCGCTATTCTTCAACAAGAAAATTGTCCCTTGCATATCTGGGTTACGCTTGCTGTACGTTGTTGTTGTTTTTTCGAATGAAAAGTTGAGTTAACTTTGTTTTGTTTTAAAGTTGGAATACTATCGTCAAGAAAAGGAGAAAGATTTCGTTGAAATTCTCAAAACAGCTTGCAGTGAAATTAACAATCAACGTCAACAACAAACAACGACAGGCCATCGTTCACAAGAAAATGATCAAATGCGTTGTTTAGATACTCTCGCTGCTTATTATGTCAAACGTGGTCATCGTGAGAAGGCAAAAGAGAAAAAACGTGAATATTTCACTCAAGCAACGCTACTTTACACACATGCTGATAAAATTCTCATGTACGATCTTAACCATTTACTGGGTCGAGCGTATATTTGTTTGCTCGAAGGAGATAAAATGGATCAAGCCGAACAACAATTCAATTTCGTTCTCAATCAAATGCAAAACAATATTCCTGCGCTGCTCGGCCGAGCTTGTATTGCGTTTAACAAGAAAGATTATCGTCAAGCATTGAATCTCTACAAACGAGCGTTGAGATACACGCCAACGAATTCCTCAGGCATTCGAGTTGGTCTCGCCAATACATTTGCTAAATTGAACAAACTCGAAAAAGCTAAATTATCCTTCAATCGAGCGATTCAAATCGACGCTAAATGCGTCGGTGCACTCGTTGGTTTGGCCATTCTCGAGTTGAATATGAACACACCGGATTCGATTCGAAATGGTGTGATGAAACTCTCGCGAGCCTATCAACACGATCCACAGAATCCGATGGTGTTGAATCATTTAGCCAATCATTTCTTTTTCAAAAAAGATTATCAACGTGTTCGACAATTGGCCATGCACGCGTTGAATTACACGGAAAACGAGGCGATGCGAGCCGAAAGTTGCTATCATTTAGCTCGAGCTTATCACGCCGAACGAGATTATGAAGAAGCATTTCGGTATTATTATCAGGCGACACATTTAGCGCCGGAGAAATTCGTTCTACCGTTGTTTGGTCTCGGGCAAATGTATTTGCAACGTGAAGATACGACCAATGCAAGTGATTGTTTTGAAAAAATCCTTAAAATCCATCCGAATGATCATGAATCCATGAAAATCTTAGCAAGTATCTATGCTGAATCGTCGGACTCCGATAAACGTGATAAAGCTCGAGAATTTTTGAAGAAAGTCACTCAACATGATTCACATGACATCGATTCATGGATTCAATATGCCGAAATTCTCGAAGGCATCGAACTGCAAAGTTCATTGGATGCTTATATGACAGCGGCAAAATTAATTCGTGAGCTACATGGCAAAGATACGCCCATTGAAATGCTGAACAACATGGGCTCGTTACATTACCGTTTGAATAATTATGATGAAAGTCGAAAATGCTTCGAAAAAGGCATCTCCTACGCCGAACAAGCTCGAGAAGTCGAACCGGCCTATGCCAATTCGATTCTTGTCACCATGAGATACAATCTCGCACGAGTTTGCGAAGCGTCATTCGAATTTGATAAAGCTGAAAGTTTGTACAAAGAAATTCTTCGTGAACATCCAAAATACGTCGATTGTGTCCTTCGATTGGGCTGTATGGCTCGTGATCGTGGTCAAATCTACAGTGCATCCGATTGGTTCAAAGATGCACTTGAAATCAATCACAATTCTCCGGATGCTTGGACAATGATTGGAAATCTTCATGCTGCCAAACAAGAATGGCGACCGGGACAGAAGAAATTCGAACGAATCCTTCACAATCCTCAAACTGCCAATGATTCGTATGCGCTGATTTCATTAGGAAATATTTGGTTGCAAACTTTATACATGCCAACACGAGATAAAGAACGAGAAAAACGGCATCAAGACCGTGCACTCCAAGTCTACAAAGTTGTTCTTAAGAATGATAATCGAAATATTTGGGCGGCCAATGGTGTCGGCTGTGTTCTTGCTCATAAAGGTTATTTAAACGAAGCTCGAGATATCTTTGCTCAAGTTCGTGAAGCAACAGCTGATATGGCCGATGTTTGGCTTAACATTGCGCACATCTATGTCGAACAAAAACAATACATTCCAGCCGTACAAATGTACGAAAATTGCTTGAAGAAATTCTACAAATATAATAACGTCGAAGTTTTAACTTATTTGGCACGTGCACTTGTCAAAGGCAATCGTTTACGTGAAGCACACAATGCACTTTTAAATGCTCGACGTGTTGCTCCACATGATCTGACATTGATGTATAACATCGCTCTTGTTCAACAGAAATTAGCTCAAGAAATTCTCAAAGATGAAAATTCGACATTATCATCGGTTCTTCAAGCCATTGATCAGCTACGAATTGCACAGAAGAGTTTCTCGTGGCTTGGCGAACACGGTGATCCGCATCGTTTGGATTCGAATCAAGCTCTTCAAGAAGCACAGCAATGTGCTGATCTATTGTCTCAATCGACTTATCACGAGATTCGTGCGAGAAAGAAAGACGAAGAAGAACAACTTATACGTCAGAAACAAGATGAAGAGCGAAGAAAACTACGAGAAAAACAAATTCAAGAAGCGGAAGAACAACGACGTTTGGAAGACGAACGACGACGAATGGAACGTGAAAAACGTCAAGAATTCGTCGAACGAACGAAGAATTTGCTAACAGCTGCCGAAATTCAATCGACAGAGAAAAGTCAACGATCGACTGGCGGAACGAAAAAACGTGTTAAACACGAAGAAGAAGAAGGTTTTATCAATGATACGACGGATCTTCTTACGAATACCGAAAAATCACGAAGAAAACGAAGCAAACGTTCGTCAGAAAACGGCGAACGAAAATCATCGAAGTACGAGAATTTTCAACTTGAAATTTCGATTGAAAATATTCTTTTCTTTGAATTGATTAGAAAACGTAAAACAATCGCTCGAAGTGATAGTGAAAACGATAATAATGAAGATGCGCCGAAACGAAAGAGAAAATCATCGCATAGAAAACGTTCGAGTCGAGCGACGACAAACGACGACGAAGGCTCGCGTGATAATGATGAACAATCGAGCGATGAAGAAGAAGAAAGTGAAAACGAGGAAAAACCAAAACGAAAATCATCATCGTCGAAAAAATCGGTAACAGTTTTCAAATTCCAGAGTGATTTTCTATTGAAAGTTTTGTAGACAAGCCGATCGAAAGGCCGTCAATCGGAACCAACTGGCAAATACAAATCGAAAGCAACGATTTCAACAAGCGAAGACGATTCGGATGATGAACCATCGAAACCTGTTATTGCACCTGCTGAATCACAAGAAGAGGAAGAGGACGATGAAGAACAAGAACAAGAAGGGTAATCAGTGGAAAAGATTTTCGAATTTTTATTGTTTTCTTTGGAATTTAGATC